>Ga0182744_1000184_pt1 | contig 69559 bp, 66 predicted proteins | sample eDN3rd30CKraftMG_FD_128525 | JGI IMG/M metagenome (GOLD analysis project Ga0182744, IMG submission 128525) | Enriched Miracle-Growth compost microbial communities from Emeryville, California, USA - eDNA 3rd pass 30_C Kraft MG (version 2) (version 2) ... | reverse complement strand
TACTCATCGCAGGTAGGTGTGTCAGTGTGATCAAGACGCATCGTCGAGGTCCCTTCGAGGTTGGATCGTTTGCAATCCAATCCTACCTCCTGGCCACCTACCGTCCCATAGTATCTGAGGAGCAACGCACAGCGTTGCGTCTCGAAGGACGGGGCGTCACGCCGCAGCCTATGGCGTGCGCCCATTTCCTAAATTGATGTCCGCTGCATCATAGCCCGTCACGCAGATCACCCCTGTCGCCCCCGTCCTTCGAGACGGCGCTGCGCGCCTCCTCAGGATGAGGGCTTCTGTAAGCTCACACCAAACACTTATCAACGGTGACCTCGCGTTCCATCCAGCCGGGAACCGGCAGATGCTTCTCGCGCAGGAACGCCGGGTTGAACAGTTTCGACGCGTAGCGCACGCCGGAATCACACAGCAGGGTCACGATCGTGTGGCCCGGGCCCATCTCTTTCGCCAGCCGGATCGCGCCGGCGATGTTGATGCCCGACGATCCGCCGAGCAGCAGGCCTTCGTGTTCGGCAATGTCGAACACGATCGGCAGCGCCTCCTCGTCGGTGATCTGATAAGCCATGTCGATGGGCGCATCGACCAGATTGGCGGTGATGCGGCCCTGGCCGATGCCTTCGGTGATCGATGAGCCTTCCGATTTCAAGGTGCCGTTCGTGTAATAGGAATACAACGCCGCGCCCATCGGATCGGAGATCGCGATCTTGATGTCCTTGTTGCGCGCCTTCAGTGCCATGCCGACGCCGGCCAGCGAGCCGCCGGTGCCGACAGCGCAGGTGAACCCATCGACCTTGCCGTCGGTCTGGTCGTAGATCTCCGGTCCGGTTGTGTCGATATGGCCCTGCCGGTTGGCGACATTGTCGAACTGGTTGGCCCAGATCGCCCCTTGCGGATGTTCCTTCGCCAGCTTCTCGGCGACGCGGCCGGAGACCTTCACGTAATTGTTGGGGTTGGAATAGGGCACGGCCGGCACTTCCAGCAGCTCCGCGCCCTGCAGGCGCAGCATGTCCTTCTTTTCCTGCGACTGGGTGTCGGGAATGATGATCACGGTGCGAAAGCCCAGCGCATTGGCGACCAGCGCCAGCCCGATGCCGGTATTGCCCGCCGTGCCCTCGACGACGATGCCGCCCGGCTGCAACTGCCCCTTGGCGATGGCGTCCTGGATGATGGCGAGGCCGGCGCGGTCCTTCACGGAGCCGCCGGGATTCATGAATTCCGCCTTGCCCAGAATGGTGCAGCCGGTCAGTTCCGATGCCCGCTGAAGCTTGATCATCGGCGTATTGCCGATGGCGCCAATCACGTCCGGAACAAAACTCATCTCATCCTCCTGGCGTCTGCAACGCGGTTCCATTGCGGAACCTGCCACGGCCGACGGCTGTGCCGCCCATTAGCACGGGTTTGCGCACACAGGGAATGCATTCTCGTGACCGCGAAGTTGAGTCGCAAGCTATGGTGTAGGGGGGATCGGTGCAAGCGGGGAGTGGGGAGAAGGCAGAAGGCAGTAGGCAGTAGGCAGTAGGCAGTAGGCAGTAGGCAGTAGGCAGTAGGCAGTAGGCAGTAGGCAGTAGGCATCTCACCCGACTGCCTAAGCCCGACTGCCGACTGCCCCTAAGACTTTTTGTACACCATCTGGCGCACGTCGATGGTGCCGGCGCGGAATCCAGCCTCGCAATAGGACAGATAATATTCCCACATGCGGCGGAACCGTTCGTCGAAGCCGAGCAGGGTCAGCGACGGCCACTTTTCCAGGAAGGTGTCGCGCCAATGTGCCAGGGTGCGCGCATAGTCGATGCCGAACATGCGGTCGGCGGCGAGTTTGAGGCCGTAGCGGTCGCCCAGTTCGCGCATGATCGTCGCCGTCGGCAGCATGCCGCCGGGGAAGATATAGCGCCGGATGAAGTCGAGTTCTTTCTTGTAATTGGCGAACAGTGCTTCCTTGATGGTGATCACCTGCAGGCCGGCGATGCCGCCGCTCTTGAGCCTGTCGTGCACCTGTTTGAAATAGGTCGACCAGTAGGCTTCGCCAACGGCTTCGAACATCTCGATCGAGGCGACACGATCATACATGCCCTTTTCGTCGCGATAGTCCTGCAGCTTGATCTCGACGCGATCACTCAAGCCTGCGTCGGCAATGCGCTTGGTGGCGAAATCGAACTGTTCCTGCGAAATGGTCAGGCCGGTGACTTTGCAGCCGATTTCCTTGGCCGCGAATTCGGCGAAGCCGCCCCAGCCGCAGCCGATCTCGAGCACATGATGTTCGGGCTTGATGTTCATCTGGCGCGCCAGCTCGCGATACTTGCGCGTCTGCGCCGCGGCAAGATCGTTGTCGCCCTCGGCGAAGATGCCGGACGAATAGGTCATGGTGCGGTCGAGCCAAGTCGAATAGAATTTATTGCCGAGATCGTAGTGCGCGTGAATGTTGCGCTTCGAGCCGGAGCGCGTGTTGCGGTTCATCCAGTGCCGCACCATCTGCATCAGCCGCACCAGCGGCTTGCCGTCGAGCAGCTTCTGGATGACCTCCTGGTTGCGGCAGAACAGTTCGAGGAACGTCTCGAGATCATCCGCACTCCACATGCCCGCGAGATAGGCATCGGCGATGCCGATGTCGCCGGCCTTTGCCACCTTGTCGGCGAAGCCGGTGTCATGGATGAACATGCGGGCGTGCGGGCCTGGCTCGAGACCGCCGAAGCGGAAGGTCTTGCCGTCGGGCATCACCATATCGAGGGTGCCGTAAACCAGGTGCGAGCACAGGCCGAGAGCCTGGCGCACGGTGAAGGAATAGCCTTTCGCCACCTCGGCGACGTTGCGCGGCGTGACCGCGATCAGGTTTGCGGGCTGGGCGGCGGTGTTGATGTCGCTCATCGTTCTCGTCAAACGCGTGTTGGCGCGTTCCCCTATTGAAGCACGTTCCGGATAGGCGACAGTCGTCAACCGACCATCGCCGTCTCAACTCCCGTCTGCTTCAACTGTCCGCCTGTTTGTCATTATGTAACGCTACTGCTGCGGCTTTGGATCAGTTGCAGTGACGGTGCGACATAATTTGAGCGGAAAATACAAGTCTATGCAAGTCGATCGCCATTCGACTGTTGCATAGGTCTGTATAGGTATACGTCGCGACGAGGCGCGCTCGACTACGCCGGGCCGCGGAAATTGTGCAGTGCATCGCTGGGAATGTCGAAGAGGCGGCCTGTCTCCGTCCATGCCGGCATGCACATGGCGACGATCTTCGGCGCGACAGCTTCGGGCGGTGCGACTGTGGAAGGATCTTCTCCCGGCATCAGTTGCGCCCGCATTTTCGTGCGCACGTAACCGGGATTGACCACCATCACTTTGACGTTCGACGTGGTCTGCGTTTCCGCCGCCCATGTGCGCGCGATCGCATCGAGCGCCGCCTTGGACGTGGCGTAGAGGCCCTTATAGGGCGACAGGTTCGCCTTGTTGCCGGCGCCTGACGAAATGAAAACCGCGCGGCCCGCATCGGAGGCGCGCATCAAGGCATCGAACGAACGGATCAATCGGTAGTTCGCGGTGACATTGACGGCCATCACTTCGTCCCACTGCGGCGGGTCGATATGGGCCAGCGGCGACACCGGGCCGAGCAGGCCGGCGTTGCCGACAAGAATGTCAAGCTTGCCCCAGCGCTCGTAGACCGCTTTCCCGAGCCGGTCGAGCGCAATGAAATCCTTCAGGTCGCACGGCACCAGCGTCGCCGCGCCCCCGACTGCGCGAATCTCGTCGTCGAGTTCTTCAAGTGCGCCCTGCGTGCGGGCGAGTGCGATCACATGGGCGCCATTGCGGGCGAGTTCGACGGCGACGGCACGGCCAATGCCGCGCGAGGCGCCGGTGACCAGGGCAATACGATTTTCAAGCGCGCGAGACATGCGCAACAGACTCCGTGCGGATGAGTGGCTGCGGCGTCAGTCGACTTCCGCGAGCAGCGACAATTGCTCGCGCGGCTTGTCGCCGGCGATGTCGGTAAGCGACGTGGGATAGTCGCCGGTGAAGCAGTGATCGGTGAATTGCGGACGCACCGGATCGCGGCCATCGTAGCCTGTCGCGCGGTAGATGCCGTCGACCGAGAGGAATGCCAGCGAGTCCGCGCCGATATATTTGCACATGCTTTCGAGATCGATCGAACCGTCGCGCCGGCTCATGCGCGCGGCAAGCAGCTTGTCCTGCTGCGGCGTGTCGATGCCGTAATAGTCCGGATAGGTGATCGGCGGCGACGAGATGCGCATATGCACCTCCTTCGCGCCGGCATCGCGCATCATCTGCACGATCTTCACCGAGGTCGTCCCACGCACGATCGAATCGTCGATCAGCACGATGCTCTTGCCCTGGACGACGCCGCGGTTGGCGCTGTGCTTCATGCGCACGCCGAGTTCGCGTACCGACTGCGTCGGCTGGATGAAGGTGCGGCCCACGTAGTGATTGCGGATGATGCCAAGCTCGAAGGGAATGCCGGACTGCTGGGCGAAGCCGATGGCGGCGGGAACACCCGAATCCGGCACCGGCACCACCACATCGGCATTGACCGGCGTCTCAAGCGCAAGCTGCGCGCCCATTTTCTTGCGCACGTCATAGACCGAACGGCCGTGGACGATCGAATCCGGCCGCGCGAAATAGATGTATTCGAAGATGCAGGGGCGGGCGGGCTGCGGCGGAAACGGCTTGTGGCTTTCCAGCAAGGTCTTGCCATTCTCCTGTTCGGAGATGACGACGATCTCGCCGTTCTCGACATCGCGAATGAATTTGGCGCCGATGATGTCGAGCGCGCAGGTCTCCGACGCCAGGATGTAGCGGCCGTCGAGTTCGCCCAGCACCAGGGGACGGATGCCAAGCGGGTCGCGCGCGCCGATGAGCTTCTTGTTGGTCAGCGCCACCAGCGAATAGGCGCCTTCGATCTGGCGCAGCGCTTCGATGAAGCGCTCCAGAATGCGTGGCTTCCGGCTCTTGGCGACGAGATGCAGAACGACTTCGGTGTCGGAGGTCGACTGATAGATGGCGCCGTCGCGAATGAGGTCGCGGCGCAGCGACAGGGCGTTGGTCAGATTGCCGTTGTGGGCGACGGCGAAACCGCCCGTCTCGAGCTCGGCGAACAGCGGCTGCACATTGCGCAGGATCGTCTCGCCAGTGGTCGAATAGCGCACATGGCCGACGGCGAAGGCGCCGGGCAGGCGGTCGATGGTCGATTTCTGCGAGAAATGTTCGCTGACGAGGCCGAGGCGGCGTTCGGCCGAAAAGCGCTTGCCGTCGAAAGCGACGATGCCGGCTGCTTCCTGGCCGCGATGCTGCAAAGCGTGCAGGCCCAGCGCCGTGATCGCGGCGGCGTCCGGATGTCCGAATATGCCGAAGACGCCGCATTCCTCACGCAGCGTATCGCCATCGAAATCCAGGTCGGTCATATCGTCCGGTTTAGCTGAAGCTTTATCGTCTGCGTCCGGAGTGTCGCGGCCTGACCCGTCAGGGTGTCCGGAATACGCGGAATGGGTCATGGCCAGGTCCCCAGAAGCAGGATTGGACAAGTCGCGATGCCAACTGGCACCCCTAACAGCGCGCATCTGAAACGAGGACGCGGCTGCAACGACTCGCGCTGCTCCATCACAAACTCTACATAAGCGCTGCGGCTGGTTTTGTCAGTGGCGCCAATGCCGCACTTCCTCGTGAAATTACCGATTCGTGACGGGCGCGGTGGCCTGGACCGTCGGCTTGTCGGTCGACGGCGTCGCATCGGTGCGGCGGCCGGGGGCGCCGGGCGCGGTCGGCGTGCCTGGCGCATCGGTTTCCGGCGCCGGCTCTTCGTCGCCCTTCAGGGGCTTGAGGCGTTTCAGCAGGGCGCTTTCGGGGTCGTCGGGCAGGAGCGCCATCAATTGGTCGCCGGTCGCCTGCAGCAGCGGCTTGACCCGGGCGGTCCGGACCCATTCGGGCTGAGTCTTTTCCGGCACCAGCCAGTTGAAGAACAGGAAGGCGACGACGCACAGCAGCAGGCCCCGCGCCGCGCCGTAGACAAAGCCGAGCGAGCGGTCGAGCGCGCCGACTTTCGAATCGAGGATCATGTCGGAGATCTTCACGGTGAAGATCGATACGATGACAAGAGTGACGAAAAAGATGCCCGCGGCAGACACGCCGATGGCGATATTATCTTTGTTTATATAAGGCTTTAGATAGGGCAGGCCGAGCGGATAAAAATAATAGGCGGCCGCTGCCGCCGCCGCCCAGGAGGCGATGGCAAGGACCTCACGGGTGAACCCGCGAAGCATGGCAAGCAATGCCGAAACCAGAACAACCGCGAGTATGCCGAGATCGAGATAGGAGGGCATTGGAACCGTCTCGTTACTGTGGCCCACCCCGCCGGCAAGCCCCTCTGCGAGGGCAAAAAGTCTCGATCTCCCTCGTTAAGGAAGATGCCCGCCGCGCGCCAGCTATAGCTAATAAGCTGGAAGCCGTCACCCCGTATCGCCTTGTCGGCAAGGATATCCGCAATGATTTGGCACACTAATCTGTGAAATCGGCGAACCTGTGGCCAAAAAGCAAGCCTATCTGCGGGCAACAAACCTATCTGCGCGCAAAAGGAATCGCCGACCGCTCCTGTGGCCGTGCCGCCGCCTTCTGGCTCGCTCCCGCCGCCGCGATGTCGGCGACCATCGAAGCGATATGCCCGCAGGCGCGCACGGCGAGGGGGCCATTCTCGCGCGGGGCTTCCGGCGCCACCGCCGATTTGAACCCGAGCTTGGCCGCCTCCTTGATCCGCTGGCCGGCATGGGCGACCGGCCGCAGCGAGCCCGACAGCCCCATTTCACCGAAATAGACCGTATTGGCAGGCAGGGGCGCTCCCGTCAGCGACGACACCAGGGCTGCGGCGGCGGCGAGATCCGCCGCCGGCTCGCTGACCCGCAGTCCGCCGGCGACGTTGAGATAGATGTCGTGCTGGCCCAGGCGCAGCCCGCCATGCGCCTCCAGCACGGCAATCACCATCGACAGGCGAGACGAATCCCAGCCCACGACAGCGCGCCGTGGCGTGCCGAGCGATGTCGGCGCGACCAGGGCCTGGATTTCGACGAGCACCGGCCGCGTTCCCTCCATGCCGGCAAACACGGCAGCGCCTGGCGCCGATGAATCCCGGCCGGCCAGAAACAGCGCCGACGGATTGGAGACTTCGGTAAGACCTGCGCCGGTCATCTCGAAGACGCCGATCTCGTCGGTCGGTCCGAAGCGGTTTTTCACCGCGCGCAGCAGCCGGAAATGATGGCCGCCTTCGCCCTCGAACGACACCACCGCATCGACCATATGTTCGACGACTCTCGGACCCGCGATCTGGCCGTCCTTGGTGACATGGCCGACCAGGATCACACAGGCGCCGGAAGTTTTGGCATAGCGGATCAGCGCCTGCGCCGAGCCGCGCACCTGTGTCACCGTGCCGGGCGCTGCTTCCACCGCATCGGTCCACATGGTCTGGATGGAATCGATGATTACCAACGACGGACGCTCGCCCTGGCGCAGGGTCGCCAGGATATCCTCGACGCTGGTTTCCGCCGCCAGTTCGACCGGCGCCGAGGTGAGGCCGAGCCGCGAGGCGCGCAGCCGCACCTGCGCCACCGCTTCTTCGCCGGAGATGTAGACGACCCGGTGCTTCCGCTTCGCCAAGGTGGCGCAGGCCTGGATCAGCAGGGTGGATTTGCCGATGCCGGGTTCGCCGCCAATCAGGATCACCGATCCCGGCACAAAACCGCCGCCGGTCACCCGGTCGAGTTCGGCGATGCCGGAGACGATGCGTGGCGCCTCCCGGTTTTCACCGTCCAGCCCTTCAAGCGCGAAGACGCGGCCCTTGCCGGCCCCACGCACGGCGCGCGCGGCGATGCCGGAGGAGGGCGCTTCCTCAATGAAGCTGTTCCACTCCTGGCAGCTTTCGCAGCGGCCCTGCCACCGCTGGCTGGTGGCGCCGCAGTTCTGGCAGACGAAATTGCTGGACGATTTGGCCATCGGGTGCGGCGCTCAGGAATGGGTGCGGGAAGCAGTGTCCTGGCGCATATAATTGCGCAGATCGGCGAGCTGGCGTTCCAGCGAATCTTCGGCCCGGTGCAACTGCGCCAGGGCCGCCTCGATCGACGCCGAGGCGTCCTCGAAGCTGCGGGCCGGAGACAGTCTCTGCGCGAAACGCTGCTCGGCGGCGCAAACGGGTTCTGGGCGGGTCATGGCGTTCTCCATCGGTCTCGATTGATGAGAACATTACAGGAACAAAAATGATTCGACCAGTACAAAAGCAACGGGCGCCCAAGAGGACGCCCATGGAATTCGCTTCAATCTCGGTGTGTCATTCCCGCCAAGCGAAGCGCAGAGCGGGAATCCAGAGCAACGTGCCGTCATTTGCTCCTGGTTTCCCGCTCACCCGCTGCGCGGGTGTCGGGAATGACAACGGTCCGTCAGAGGAAATTGTTCGGCCAGATCAGGCTGCGCCACATGTGCGAGGCCGGGCTGTTGTCGAAGCCGAGACCCTCTTCCGGCTGGCGGAAATGGCGGCCCATGATGTCGGCGAAATCGTCCACATCGACGACGGCGTTGGGATCGAACGAATAGAGATCGTTCAGCGTCACCAGCCGCGCCGACATGTACCATTTGTGATTGCGCGCATAGTCATAGGCCTGCCGGACATAGGCCGGCGGCTGATATTCCTCGCCGAACACGCGTGTGTAGAGCTCGGGATATTCATAGCCGACGCTGGGATCGGGGAAGAAGCGCAGCGCCTGGTGATAGCGGACCGCCCACGCCGTTTCCTCGTCCACATAGGGCTCGAGCATCTGCGCGGCGTAATAACCGTGGTCGGTGCGCACATGGCAGAGCACGGCGAGGTCGTGCAGCAGGCACGCGAGCACCAGCTTCTCCGGCAGGCCGTTCTTCATGGCGAGCTTGGCGCTCTGCAGCAGATGGCTGCCGCCGCGCTTGTTGAGCAGCACGCGCCGCTTCAGATAATCCATCAGGGTCGGTTTGGCCGGCATCTGCGGCAGGCGCGGCTCGGAGTGCATGAGGAACTTGCTGTGCGCGGGCGGCGGCCCGCCGGCGGCGAAGGTCTCGATGTCGGCGAACCACGGCGTCTGCGCCTTGCGGTCGAGCATGCTCATCATCGTCGTTTCGAGCAGCTCGTCCTTTTCGTCCGACGTCATGCCGGCCGTGACTTTACCCGCCGCAACCTTGCCGGCTGCGGCCGCCAGATCGTCCTGGGACTTGAGTTGTGTCGCCTCGTGCATCGTCCACCCGATAGTTTGTTAACATGTGAAGCTTAGCGCATTTCCCCGCCGCTGGCCAAGCGATCCTCCACTCATTCGACGATGGCGAAGCGGGGGTGCGGCGTCAGCACGATCGCCACCCATTGCTCCCATTGCGAGGCGGCTTCGAAATGCCACTCCGGAAAGCTCTCCAGCAGGTCCTTCTCGTAGAGTTCGTGGGCGTCGTGACGGCACAGCATGAATTTCGGCGCGGCGACGATGTCCTCCCGGTCGATGACGCAGAAAACCCGCATATCGGGATGCGCCTTCAGCCACTCGTAGACGGCGACAGTGAGCAGGGGAAAGCCCGGATGCAGCATGTCGTCGAGGCAGATCACGCCTTTCGGGTGCATCACCGCATAGGCAAGGTCAAGGTCGTGGGTCAGCGCCTTCGGCGTATGGTCGCCATCCACATGGAAAAACCGCACCTGTCCGCCCACCGCGTCCGAAATGTCTTTGGCGGTAAGGTCGGCGCTGTTGGCCGTCAGAACGGTCACGTCATGCGGGCGCACGCCAAGCCGCTCGATATGGCTGTGCAGCTTGTCGCGCACCTTCGGGCTCGGCCATTCGAAGGTGTCGATGCCGACCGCCCGTTCGCCCGGCTGCATGGCCAGCGCCAAGGCGATGAGGAAGCGGCCCTCGAACGTGCCGATTTCGGCGACATGCCCACTGATGCCCAGCCTGGTCTGCCGGTTCATGACATGGGCGGCGATAATCGCGGCGAACTGCGAGGACATGCCGTAAACGCTGTCATATTCGTTGTTCACATAGTGATCGACAGCGGCGTTTCCTGAACCGTATTTCATGGACCCTCTACATCTGAAGCTTGGCAACGGGTTGTTTTCGTCGCCAGGACGCTAGCAGGGTGGGATATCGAAAGACAACGTGGTGTTCACGCCAACCGGCGGCCACTTCGCCTGAAATGCTCTGCCACGGTTTGCAGCGCCGTCTTGATCGGTTAGGAAGGCGGAAGCCCGCCGCCAAAGAGGCACTGGAGGAAATATGAAAGTCGGCCTATTCGATCACCTCGAACGCTCCACGGATCGCGCCCTGGCACGGCAGTTCGACGAGCGGCTGGATTTCGTTCAGGAAGCCGATGAAGCTGGCTTCTACTGCCTGCACGTTGCCGAGCATCATGCCTCGCCGCTCAATACGATACCTGTGCCCGGCCTCTGGCTGTCGGCCGTGGCGCGCGCCACCAAGCGCATCCGCGTCGGGCCTCTGGTCTATCTGCTGCCGTTGTATTCGCCGCTGCGTCTGGCCGAGGAAATCTGCATTCTCGATCATCTCAGCAAGGGCCGTCTTGAAGTCGGCGTCGGCCGCGGCGTGTCCCCGTTCGAACTCGCCTTCCACAAGATCAAGCACGAAGATTCGCGCGAGATTTTCAAGGACGCATTCGAATGCCTGAAGGCGGCGCTGTCGGGTGACACGTTTTCGTATGAGAGCGAACGTTACAGCTACAAGGACGTGCCGATGCCGCTGCGCCCGCTGCAGCAGCCGTGGCCGCCGTTCTGGTACGGCTCCTCCAATGAAGAGGGGTCGACCTGGGCCGGTGAGCACGGCTTGCATTTCACCACCAACGGCCCGGCCGACCGCGCGATGATCAACATCGACGCCTTCAAGGCGGCGCTGGCACAGCGCGGCACCGGCCCCGCGCAACCCAAATCAGGCTTCTCCGGCGGAACCGTCATCGGCCTGATGCGCCATATCGTGCTCGCCGATACAGATGAGGAAGCCCGCCGCATCGCCAAGCCGGCGCTCGAACATCACACCGCTTCGCTCAACTGGATCCGCAGGCACCACGGCGTGAAGGCCGGCGATCTCACCACCAGGCTCAACGTCCATCGCGGCGAGACCTTCGAAAGCTGGGACGATCTCGGCATGGTGGTCGCAGGCTCGCCGAAGACCGTGCTGGCGAAGCTGAAAGAGCAGGTCGCCTTCACCGGCATCAACTATCTCATCGCCTACATGTTCTTCGGCAACATGCAGCTCGCCGACGCGCAACGCTCGCTGCGCCTGTTCGTCAACGAGGTGATGCCGGAGCTGGAGAAGCTGTAACGGCGGCGCGTCGCCCGTCTCAACACTGCGACAACAATCGGTGGAGATCACGATGGGCGCCATGCCTTGTTCCGGCGATGCTGCCTCGGGTCTGGCCGTGCGCGATTATGCGTCGACACCCCATGCGGGCTGGATCCTGCTGGCGACCATCGCTGCATCGAGTCTCGCCTTCATCGACGGGTCAGTGGTCAATGTTGCCCTGCCGGCGATCGGCCGCTCCTTCTCGGCAAGCCCATCGGACCTGCAATGGACGATCAACGCCTATCTGCTGCCGCTCTCGGCGCTCTTGCTCCTGGGCGGGGCGGCGGGGGACCATTTCGGGCGCCGCCGCGTGCTGCAAATCGGTATCCTGCTGTTTGCAGCGGCGTCGGTCGGCTGCGCGCTAGCGCCCTCGATAGGCTGGTTGCTGGCGGCGCGCGCCATACAGGGCGTGGGGGCGGCCCTGCTGCTGCCCAATAGTCTGGCTGTTCTTGGAAACGCGTTCAGCGACGCGGCAAGAAGCAGGGCGATCAACGCCTGGGCCTCGATCGGGGCCATCGCCGGCGCTGTCGGTCCGCCGCTCGGCGGCTGGCTGGTCGATACGATTGATTGGCGCGCCATTTTCCTTCTCAACCTGCCGGTCGCCGCCGTTGCGATCGCGGTGTCGGCATATTTCGTCCCGGAAAGCGGTGAAGCCGAACAGCCGCTCGACTGGATCGGCGCGCTCCTGGCGACATGTGCGCTCGGCGCGTTGACCTGGTCACTGACGCTTTGGTCGAGTTATGGCCTCGTGACGCTGCCGGTTGCACTCGGCGCCGTTACGGGGGCGGTCCTGTCCGCGGCCTTCCTCTTGCAGGAGCATTATCGCGGCGAGCGTGCGATGATGCCGCTCGCTCTCTTCGCGTCGAAGCCATTCGTCGGGCTCACGGTCATGACGCTGTTGCTGTATGCGGCGCTTGGCGGATTGGTGGTGTTGCTGCCCTATATGCTGATTGGCAGCGGTTCTTATTCACCGCTGCAGGCAGGCATGGCGCTACTGCCGTTGCCGGTTGGAATCGGGGTGGGATCGCAATTGATGCGCCGCCTTATCGAAAAATCCAAACCCCGCCTGCTGCTTTCGATCGGCCCGATCGTGACGGGCCTCGGCTTTGCTCTGCTGATCCTTGCTAACCCGCAGGGCAGCTATTGGGCGACGGTCTTCCCTGGGATGGTCATCATTTCACTGGGGATGGCCTGCGCGGTTGCGCCACTGACCACAGCGGTCCTCTCGAGCGTGGACGCCCGCCACACAGGGACAGCGTCGGGATTCAACAGCGCGATCGCCCGGACCGGCGGCCTGATCGCGACCGCGCTGGCCGGTGCGGTGCTCGCGGCGGCCGGTGCTGCCTTGCTGACGGCGTTTCATGTGGCGTGCGCCATCTTCGCCGTGATCTCCGTTGCCAGCGGATGTGTGGCGTTCGCGACCCTCGACCATGAGGCTTCCGAGTAGCAGGCGCACTCCTTCTCCCGTTTCTTCTACGGGAGAAGGCTTCGCGGTCTTCACCGCGCAAGCGGGTCGGGCCGGAGCTGGAAGTGCGCCGCCAGCGGCCGCGATCCCTTGCCGCCCTCGATCAGCCATGGCGTGCGATCGCCGTTGGCTGCCCACAGGCCGCGGCCTTTCCAACCCGCGTTCGCATCGTCGATGCGGCCGTCGAACCCCTTGGCATAGAAGCCGAGCGGATAGGGCACGCGCAATGTGACCATCTTGCCGTCTTTCAGCGCGATGATGCCGTCGTTGAGGTTACCCGTCGACATCGGCACGTCTTCGCCAAGGCCGAAGGTGTTGTGCTGGTCGACCCAGGAGTAGTAGCTCGATTCAGCGCTGTTATCGCCGATGCCGTCAAAGCCGGGGCCTGGATATTTGTAGAACGTCCAGCCTTCCGGGCAATGATTGCCGGTCGCCTTCGGGCCGTTGAGCGGGCCTTTGCATTTGCTGCGATCGAACGCGCCGAGATGGCCGCTGGCAAGCGACACCCAGACGACGCCTTTCGAGTCGATGTCGCCGCCGCGCGGGCCAAAACCCGGCATCGGCACGTTGTAGATTTCCGCCAGTGCCGTCTCCGACGGATTGGAGCCGGGCGCCAGCCGCACCACCGCGCCGGGATAGGAGCGGAACGTGCCCCACACCGAGCCGTCCACCTTGTTGGGCATCACCGCGTAGAAGCCGGCGACGATGCGCTTGTCCTTGTTGGGATCGACCGGCTGGTTCGGCTCGACATAGTCGTCGCGCTTGCCATTGCCGTTGGTGTCGAGGATCAACGGCGTCCAGCCCTGCGACTTCTGCTGATCGCCGGTCGCATCAAGCATTTTCGTGTTGATCCAGCCGACGACCGGGCCGCCGCCGCTGGTCCACAAGGTTTCGTTCTCGTCGTAGCCGAACTGCAGATGATGCGTGCCGAAGCAGGTGGCGATCGACGTGTATTTCTGCGTCTTGGGATCATACATGGTCACGCGCCGCACCGAGCGGTCGAGCGGGAACGCCTTGGCGGAGGGATGATCCGACCCCTTCTTGCAGAAGTCCGGATTGTTCGGCCCCATGCCGGTGGCAGACAGCCAGAGTCGCCCCTGCCGGTCGAGCATGCTGTTGTGATTATTGGCCTTGGTGTCCCAGATTTTTTCCTCGCCCCAGTAATGCGAAGGCTGCAGCGGTTCCTTCATTGCCGCATGGCCGGGGCCGAGCGCTTCCGGCGTGTCCGGCGTCGTCGGCAGATGGTAGGTGGTGAAGGTGTTCTTCACCGGGTCCATGATCGGGATATTGTCGCTGCTGTATTCGGGCGAGCCGTAGAGTGGCCCGTTGCCGTTGACGGTCGGATAGCGCCGGTCGGTCGAGATCAGATCGTGCAGATACTGTTTCTCATTCATCCAGTCGCGCAGGGTGACGACGATGTTGCGCTCGACGCCTTGCGGCCGCGACGGATGCGTCGCGGGCAATTCGCCCTTGGCCACACGGTCGGTCCAGTCGCCGAGATATTTCAGCGGCGCGCCGCCCAGTTCACCGGCGATGATGTTGACCATAAGCTCGCCGGCTTGGCCGGACTGGATGCGCCGCATCCAGCCGTCGGCGCCGGTGCCGAACTCCTTCGGAATCGTGCGCGTCGAAATCTGTCCGATCTGGTGGCAGCCGATGCAGCCATTGTTTTTGGCATTGTTGAGCCAGCGGCCGAGATCAATGCCGGGAGGAATGTCGCCCTTGCCATTGAACTCGTCGGCGGGCGGCATCTTCAGCATCGAGTACCAGTAGATCGCCGGGTAGTAATGCGCCGCTGCCGTCGCATCGGGCGCGGTGACCGCCTTGTGATCGACGAGCTTGCCGGGTTCGGATTTGATCTTGGTGGAATCCACCAGGCCGTAGCCGCGCACCCACACGTCGTAATTGGCTTTCGGCAGGTCGGGCAGAAGATAGCGTCCCTGATCGTCGGTGACGACGATCTTGATGTAACGGACCGGCAGATCATGGGTCTCCGCGATCACCCAGACGCCGGCTTCCGGGCCCTTCTCGCCCGTCACCACGCCGCCGATGTCAGTCGATCCGATCTGCACCTGCTGCGCCAATGCAGATCCCAGCATCAGCAAGCCCGCAGCACTCCCCAGCAACAACGATCTCATCGAACGCATGCCTGCCTCCCCATCAATCACAAGAACAGTTGGAATGCTGCCGGCGGATCCGTGACGCTCCGTCCTTTTGCTCAAGTTGACGCCAGTCCATCGAGGCCGTCAAGATGCTCGGAGGAGGATGCCCACTTTTACGAAGCTGGCGGGAGGGTGTAGTTTCAGCCTGGGGTTTTCCTGGCCCGGAGTACCGCTTGGAGCAGCAAACTGCCTTTGTCCTTGCCGGCCGTGTCGGCAGCTACCGCGAGGCATCCCCTACGCGCGGACTGGACGGGCATTTCCAATGCGTCTGGACGCATCACATCGCGTGGGATGAGGATTACAAGCCGATCGCGGTGGTGCCCGACGGTTGCGTCGACCTGCTTTGGCACGACGGCCGGCTGAGCGTTGTCGGGCCCGATATCGTCGCAGCTCACCCGGTCCTGTTGCCGGGTGGTACGATCCTTGGACTGCGCTTTCGGCCCGGCGCCGCAATCAACTGGCTCGGCCTGCCGATGTCGGAGATCGTCGGCCAGGAAATCGAACTGGCCGATCTGTGGGGCCGCAAAGCGCACGACATATCCGCGCAACTGGCAGATGTCGCCACGCTCGCGGGGCAGGCGAACCTGCTGCAGGACCTGCTGGTGCAAATCCTGCCCGCCTTCGCTGCTCCCGGCCGCGACGCGGCGATGATGTTCGGCTTCCTGCAACGGCATGCCGGCCATGCCGACCGCAAGATGTCGCTGCTGCGAGATCGGCTGGAAGTCAGCGAGCGGACATTGCGGCGGCGCAGCCGTGATTATTTCGGCTATGGCGCCAAAACACTCGACAGGATTCTGAGATTTCAACGCTTCCAGACCCTGATCGGCGCTTCGCATGCGCCCCTTGCCGCCGTCGCCGCTGAAGCAGGCTACGCCGATCAGGCGCATCTGAGCCGAGAGATCAAATCGTTGTGCGGCATGTCGGCTGCGAACTTCGCCGGTCAGATCAGGTCCGCTGGCCGTTTTGTTCAAGACCGATCTACGCTGGAGCGCTAGAAGCACGCTCGATTTTCCCAACGCGAAAGGCCGCATCATGGGCGTGAGAGGCAACGATCGTCAGATCGACAACATCGAATTCAACGTCAGCGATATCGCCAGGTCGAAGGCCTTCTATGGCGCAGCCTTCGGCTGGACATTCACCGACTACGGCCCGGTCTATTGCGAGTTCACCGACGGTCGCCTGACCGGCGGATTCACGACCCTTGGACCGGCTAAGCCGGGCGGGCCGCTGGTTATTCTCTATGCCGATGATCTGGCAGTGACGCAGAAACGTCTTGAAGAGGCGGGGGCGAAGATCGTCAAGCCGGTGTTCGAGTTTCCCGGCGGCCGGCGGTTCCATTTCACCGATCCTGACGGCTATGAACTGGCCGTGTGGTCGGCGACCTAGAGCTTTTTCGGTTCTGATGGAATCAGAACCGAGCTCTAGGTTTTTGTTTTGACGCATTTTCTTCACACGAACCGGTAGCCACTTCGCTCGAAAATGCTCTAGCTGACAACGGACCCATTGTGCGACGGGCTCGCTCGCGCTCAATCGAGTTCCTGGGCGAGGCCGATAAGAAGCCCTTCAGGCCCGCGGATGTAGCAGAGCCGATAAGCGTCCTGATACTGGACGACGTCGCCGACGAGCTGCGCGCCGCGATCGCGGAGCTTTTCAAGCGTCTCGTCAATATCGTCCACGGCGAACATGACGCGGAGGTAGCCGAGAGCGTTCACCGGAGCGTTGCGATGATCTGCGACGACAGGTGGCGCGAGGAAGCGGGATAGCTCGAGCCGGCCGTGGCCGTCCGGCGTGCGCATCATGGCAATCTCGACGCGCTGATCGCCCAGTCCGGTGACACGCCCGGCCCATTCTCCTTCGATCGTGGCGCGCCCTTCGAGCTCGAGGCCGAGCTCGCGAAAGAAATCGATCGCCCCGCCGAGATCATCGACGACGATTCCTATGTTGTCCATCCGCTTGAGCGCCATGGTCCAATCTCCAAGGTGAACTGCGTGCCAGGCTAGCTTCCGCCGCTGTAGACGCGATGATAGCGGCGGCCGAGACCGGTGAGAATCTCGTAGCCGATGGTCTTCGATCGTGCGGCCAGATCGTCGACCGTGATGTCCCGGCCGAGCAGTTCCACCGGCGTTCCTGCCTTGAGGGCGGGGTCATCCACATCGGTCACGTCGATGATGATCAGGTCCATGGAGACGCGGCCGGCGAACGGGCAGCGCTTGCCGAGCACGATGGCCTCACCGCCGATATGTCCCTCCGTCGCCATGGCGTTGCGCGGAATGCCGTCCGCATAGCCGATCCCGATGGTGGCAAGGCGGGAGGGCCGCTTCGCCGTCCACTGCGCATTGTAGCCGGCGGTTGCACCGGCCTCGACGTGATGGATCTGGATGATCGGCGCCTGCAGGCGCACGACCGCCTGCATCGGATTGGCCTGGTCCTGATGGGGATTGCCGCCATAGAGCGCATAGCCCGGCCGGACGAGATCGAACAGCGGCTTCTGCGGCAGGAAGATGCCCGATGAATTCGCCATGCTGGCGGTAATGCCGGGCACCGGCGCGATGGCGTTCTTGAAGCGCGCGATCTGGCTGTCGTTAAGCGGATCGCCGGTCATTTCCGAGGAGACGAAATGGCTCATGACGAGCGCCAGCGGAAACGCCGCTGCGGGCTGCACCAGAGTGCCCGCAATCTCTGCAAATGAAGCAGGCGCCAGGCCGAGGCGGTGAATTCCGGTGTCGATCTGCACGCCGGCGGGCAGGGGCTTGCCGGATGCGCGCGCATGGGCTTCCCAAGCGCGGATCTGCTCCACCGAAACCAGGATAGGCCGCAGGTCATATTCCTCATGGGCAGCGAAAGTCGCCGCGTCTTCGAGGACACCGTTCAGCACATAAATCGTATGTGGGCTCGAAGGGCCGAGCGCCAGACGCGCCCTCGCGCCTTCGCTCACATGGGCGACGAAGAAGGTCTTGCAGCCGGCGTGCGCCAGGGCCCGCACGGCAGGCTCGATGCCGATGCCGTAGGCGTCCGCCTTGACGACGGCGGCGCATGCGGCCGGCGTCGACCTCTGCGCCAGCAGCCGCCAATTGGCGACGAGCGCGTCGAGGTCGACGCTGAGGGTCGCTTGGCCATGTTCGCGGACGACCGAGGAGGTGAGGGCAGGCAAGGGTGTCATCGCCTTGAACAATAGCACAGATGGCGTGTTCAGATTCTGACCAAATTCGACGGGACGGATTTACATCTGTTCCGGCAGCGAATCTTCCCTGGCCAGGTTGGAGAAGCGCGTGAATTCGCCTTCGAAAGCCACATCGACCGTGCCGGTAGGACCGTGGCGCTGTTTGGCGATGATGACTTCGGCGCGGCCGTGCGCCCGCTCCATGTCGGCCATCCAGGTGATGTGTTCCTCGGTGCCCGGGCGCGGCTCGCGGTTCTTCAGGTAATATTCTTCCCGATAGACGAATATCACCACGTCGGCGTCCTGCTCGATCGAGCCGGATTCGCGAAGGTCGGACAGTTGCGGGCGCTTGTCGTCGCGGTTTTCGACCTGACGCGACAATTGCGACAGCGCGATGATCGGGGCGTTCAGCTCTTTCGCCAGGGCCTTCAGGCCGGTGGTGATTTCGGTGAGTTCCTGGACTCTGTTGTCACCCTTCGATTTGGAGCCCGACAGCAGTTGCAGGTAGTCGACGACGAGAACGTCGAGGCCTTTCTGGCGTTTCAGGCGGCGCGCGCGTGCGGTGAGCTGCGCGATGGAAATGCCGCCGGTGTGGTCGATGAAGAACGGGACCGCCTGCATGTCGCGCGCCGCTTCGGAAATCTTGTGAAACTCGTGGTCCTGGATGTCGCCGCGCCGGATCTTGTAGGAGGGCACGCCGGACTGCTCGGCGATGATACGGGTGGCGAGCTGGTCGGACGACATTTCGAGCGAGAAGAAGCCGACGATGCCGCCGTTCTTGGCGACATGCGAGCCGTCGGGCTTGACCTCGTATTCATAGGCGCGCGCCACATTGAAGGCGATGTTGGTCGCCAGCGCCGTCTTGCCCATGCCCGGTCGTCCGGCGAGCACGATCAGATCGGACTGCTGGAGACCACCCATCTTGCTGTCGAGATCGCTCAGGCCGGTGGACACGCCCGACAGTTTTCCTTCGCGCTCATAGGCGCGCGCCGCCATGTCGATGGCATGGGTCAACGCATCGGAGAACTTCTGGAAGCCGCCGTCGTAGCGGCCCTGTTCGGCGATTTCGTAGAGCCGGCGTTCGGCTTCTTCGATCTGCGCGCGCGGCGATGAATCGACTGGTGAATCATAGGCGACATTGACGATGTCTTCGCCGATCCCAATCAGGCTGCGCCGGGTGGCGAGATCATAGATCGTGCGGCCGTAGTCTTCGGCATTGATGATCGTCGTGGCTTCGGCGGCCAGCCGCGCCAGATATTGCGGCAGGGTGATGCCGCCGAGATCATGCTCGCCGAGAAACGTTTTCAAGGTGACGGGCGAAGCCAGTTTGCCGGCACGGATCAGCTGCGCGGTGATCTCGAAGATGCGCCGGTGCAGTTCCTCGGAAAAGTGTTCGGCGCGCAGAAAATCGGAGACACGGTCGAAGGCGTCGTTGTTGACGAGGATCGCGCCCAGCAGCGCCTGTTCGGCCTCCACATTGTGCGGGGCTGTACGGAATGTTGTTGAATCCTGTTGTTGATCCGTCGACGAATCGAAGCGGACCACCATCTGGCCGACGGCTGCCATTTTATCCTGCGATTTGAAAAGGAACGCCACTCGCCGGAGATGTGGGTGCTCGCGCGCCGCTTCATCCGACCGCAATAGAGGTGCCACAAACGCGGACCGTCCGCACCAGAAATCGTTACCGGAAGATTGTCGCGGCAAGCCCGTGCCCGATTCTCACAGGGTGCGCGGCGCAAGAAATAAAATTATAGGTATCGCTTGACGGCCGCCTGCGCCCGACGCAGTGCGGCCCCACGCAACACAATCTCAAACGAAAAACGCCCGCGCACTGCGCGGGCGTTCCTTCGAATGATGCAGAAATTACTCGCGGTCGTCGCCGGCTTCGGCAAGCGCCGCACCGACTTCGAGGCCGAGCGATTCCATCGTCGTCTCCTCGCGCACGTTGATTTCTTCGCCGCGCAACTGACGCTCGGCTTCTTCCGGGGAGCGGGCAACGTTCAGCGAAATGCTGGCGTCGACTTCCGGATGCAGATGCAGCGGCACCTGATGCAGGCCGATGGCCTTGATCGGCGTCGTCAGCACGACCTGGTTGCGCGAGATCGTCACGCCACCGGCCGAGACGGCCTCGGCGATGTCGCGCGTTGCAACGGAACCGTAAAGCTGGCCGGTCTCACCCGCCTGGCGGATGATGACGAAGGTCTTGCCGTCGAGCTCGGCCTGGATCTTCTGCGCCTCGGACTTGAGTTCGAGGTTGCGCGCTTCAAGCTGCGCGCGCTGGGATTCGAAACGCTTCTTGTTGGCTTCGGTGGCGCGCAGGGCCTTGCCGCGCGGCAGCAGGAAATTGCGGGCAAAGCCGTCCTTGACGCGGACGGTCTCGCCCATCTGGCCGAGCTTGGCGACGCGTTCGAGCAAAATCACTTCCATTTTGAATACTCCTTTGTTGACTGCAGTTTTAGGTTGATGAACTGCCGGAGACCGGCGGTTTGGCGCTTCGATTTCGGATGCTCGTAAGCATGTCGATGAGCCCGACGACCGCGAGAAGCGGGAGCGGCAGCGGGAAGAGGACAAAGAGGCTCGTGTAGAGAATGGTCAGCATGGTGCCCCGCGCGCGTGAAGGGCGCGACGCGTGGTGCAGGGAGGCGAGGCCCTGAAAGGCCAGCGCCGTGCCGAAGGCGGCAACAAGCGTGTAACCGGCGACGCGGAAAAACCCGCTGGTGAGCATCAGCGCGAAACCAGCGACGAAGACGTAAAGGATGGTGCGCGGCAGGTGCAGGTTTTCCGGCATGGGAATCCACGGCCGGCCGAGGCGCTCGGAGATCAGCGCGATGCGGCCGGCCAGCCACAGGTTGAGGACCGTGGTCGCCACCGTCCAGCCGGCGAATACCGGCGCCATCGCCTGGATGAAGATCCGCGCCAGCTCGTCCGAGCTGATGCCGGCGGGTATTCCTCTGCCGCGCTCGAAGATCATCTCGATCATCGGCGACATGCGCTTCACCGCTTCGTCCAGAAACGCGTCGAACGAGCCGAACCGGTAGAGCGCCAGCAGCAGGCCGCCGATGGAGATGGCCGCCGCCAGTCCGGCGATCCAGGCCAGGAGATGGCCGGGCGGATACCAGATGAGGCCATCAGGCGTGGCGCCCTGTTCGTCCGCGACGACCGGGCGCGCCAGCCATGCCAGACGGGTCAGCCACCAGGCGGGCAGGGCGGCGGAAACCGCGAATGTCGCGGCCAGGATTTCATTGAGGGCGACGGCCAGCACGAGGCTGCCGGCAATGGCGGCGATCAGCGCCGTCAGCGGACTGAATGCCAGCCCGACAATCATGATCGGCAGGGATGCGAAGGTCGCCAGCAGCATAGCCAGAGCCGTGCCTTTTACGGGGATGTAAAAGAGCAGGGCGGCCGCGAGGCCGGCGCCGATGGCTATGAGAATTCGCGACGTCATGACCGAGCTGTCCCGCTTTCTGGCGGTTAGGGCGTGATCGGCGGGCGAAGGCTCGCCGTCGCGTCCAGCTTCCCTGCCGCTCAGGCGGCAAGGCAGGATAAAGTACCTGCCGCCGGAGGCGGCAGGCAGGATTGGCTTACTTGATCACGTAGGGGAGCAGGCCGAGGAAGCGGGCGCGCTTGATCGCCTGGGCGAGTTCGCGCTGCTTCTTGGCAGACACCGCGGTGATGCGGGACGGAACGATCTTGCCGCGCTCAGAAATGTAGCGCGAGAGCAGACGCGTATCCTTGTAGTCGATCTTCGGCGCATTCGGGCCCGAGAATGGGCAGGTCTTGCGGCGACGGAAGAACGGACGGCGGGGTGCGGTTGCCATTAGAATGATGCTCCTTCGCCGGCTGCGTCGTCACGGGGGCGGCGGGGCGGACGATCGCCACGCGGGCCACGGCGGTCGCCGCCGCGGTCGTCGCGGTCGCCGTCGTCGCGCTTGCGCATCATCGCCGACGGACCTTCTTCCATTTCCTCGACCTTGATGGTCATGAAACGGAGAATGTCTTCGTTGATGCCCATCTGGCGTTCCATCTCGGTGATGGCGGCCGGCGGGGCGTCGATGTTGAGCAGCGTGAAGTGCGCCTTGCGGTTCTTCTTGATGCGGTAGGTCAGGGACTTGACGCCCCAATACTCGATCTTGGCGACATTGCCGCCGCCGGCGGTGATGATGCCTTTGAATTGCTCGGTAAACGCTTCCACCTGCTGGGGCGTCACGTCCTGCCGGGCAAGATAAACGTGCTCGTAAAGAGCCATTTGCTCTGCCTTTCTCTTTTGAAAGCAATTTCCGGCGCGGAGCCCTTCGAGCCCGGAGAAAGGCCCGACGGAAACACAATCGAAGGCGGAGACACGGGAAGACGGGAGAAATCCCCCTGCTGCGGACGCAGCCTTCCGTTCAGCCCCCGGCCGGAAGCTTGCAGTGGCGGGGTTCTACACGGATTTGCCGGGGATGCAAGGGAAAGTGGGGCGAATGGGTATCTAAGGGCCGGATCGCGCCATAGTTGACCTGAAAATGATAGGATTAAATCCTATTTTCCTCTATAAGCCGAGGGAAAGGATAGTCGCCATGCGATCAACCCAGCAAATGAGTATCACGCTCCCTATAGAAATGGCCCAGCTTGTTAAAGACAAGGTTGCAAGCGGTAGCTATGCCTCCGAGAGCGAGGTTATACGGGAAGGGCTCCGCGCTCTCCTGGAGCGTGAGGCAGCTGTTGAGCGGTGGCTCCGCGAGGAGGTGGCCCCTGCCTATGATGCGCACAAGGCAAATCCAGATCAGGCTTCACCGCTCGAAGATGTCGTGAAGCGCCTCGACGCGTTCATGGATAACGGTGGGCGCAAGAAGGCGGATTAGCGTGGCGTATAAAATTCGCCTTGAAGCGTCGGCCGAAGCTGATCTGCAACGCATCTATCTCTGGATCAGCGAGCAAGCATCGCCGGTTGTTGCCCGCGGCTACATCAATCGCATTGCGGAATATCTGGTCGGGTTCGACCGATTCCCGCAGCGCGGCAGTTTGAGAAGCGAGGTCGCCCGGGTTTGCGTGTCGTCGGCTTTCGAAGGCGCATAAGCATTGCTTTCGTGGTTGAGGCTGACGAGGTGATTGTGCTGCGGATACTGTACGGAGGCCAACCGCTTTCGTTCGACGATAATGAACCGCCAACTCCCGTTTGACGCGATATTCATCTTGGCGTTGCGCTGTCATTGAGGTCATTGACCCGGTCATCCAGATCACGCCGCCGCCTTGGCCGCCTTCTTCTCGGTCAGCACCAGATAGAGTGAGGTGGCGATGACGAGCGCCATGCCGGCCAACTCCACAGGCCCGGCAATTCGCCGAAGAACAGGTAGCCGACGACGGCGGCGTAGAACACCCGCACATAGTCCAGCGGCACCAGGGCCGTGGCGTCGCCGAGCGACAGTCCTTGTGTGATCAGGGCCTGGCCACCGATGCCGAGGAAGCCGATCAGGCACAGCAGCGCGAATTCGCCCGGCGTCGGCCAGATCCAGGTGAAAATGGCCGGCAGCAACGCGAAGAGCGAGTTCCAGAACGCATAGTAGAACATGATGACGCGTGTGGATTCCGTCGTCTGCAATCGCTTGATGGCGACGACGACCAGCGCCGCCGACAGGCCGCCAAAGGCGCCGACCACCGCATTGGCGTCGAACCCGTCGGTGAACGGGCGCGTGTAGAGCAGGATGCCGATGAAACCGACGGCGGCGATCAGGGTGCGGCGCAGGCCGACAATCTCGTTCAGGAACAGCAGCGCCAGCGGGATCATCCACAGCGGCCGCGAGAACTGTAGCGCCAGGGCATCGGCGAGCAGCATATGCGTCAGCGTCCAGAACATGCAGAAATTGCCGCAGGCGCCGACGAGCCCGCGCAGGAAATGCATGCCGAACCGCCTGGTCCGGAACGGCGCCGCCGGATCGCGCATGAAGACCGGCAGGATGAAGAGAAAGCCGACGAAGGAGCGGAAGAACAGGATTTCAAACGGCGGCAGCCGGCTGCCGAGATGCTTGACCAGGGCCGACATGACGACCAGGCCGATGGAGCCGATGGAGACGAGCAGGGCGCCGCGTGCGGCGCGCTCCATGCTGTCCCAGCGTGCCTGCGCCCGCGCGCGGAGCCACTCCAGCGGTGCGGGCAGGGATGTGCTCAGCTGCAGACCGCGTATCGGCCCGACGGGTAAATCCGCCAGGACTTCAGGCCGCTCTTGGCGACGACCGTGCGGCCTTCCTTCGCCTTCATGACCAGGAACTTGAACATCAGCGGATTGCGCCAGGCGAACGGCGTCGAGGGGTCGACCACCGCCTGATACTGGTCGGACTCATCGTCCTCCATCAGGATGGTGCCGACCATGTCGGGGCGCAGTTTCGGGCCGATCGAGCGTTCCATCTTCCAGTCGCATTCGAAGTCCTGGCAGACCTCCGGGCGCTTGGCATAAATCAGACAGCCTTTGTTGGCCGAGCAGTTGGAGCACAGGATACCTGCGTCCTTCTGGAAATGATCGATCACCAGAACCTTGCAGCACATGGTGCAGTCGCCGCACTCTTTTCCGGGTATGGAGCCCATGGGACGTTCCTGAAGTCTTGCCTGAGGTCTTCGAAGGCGGGACAGGCCGAATCTATTCCCGCACAACGCAGTGTGTAACGGCCTTGCGACAAGGCGCAATGGCGTCGTTGCAACATTCAGAGCAAATATCGTGCCCCATGGCTGGGCATCTGGAAGATTTTCCCTACGGCCAGACGATCTTCTTCGGGTCGAGCTGCGTATTATAGAGGCCAAGCTCCTTGCCGACGTCGATATAGACCTGGAGGTCCTCCGGCTTCGCCGCCACCGAAATCACCGGCGGGGAGGGGGATTTGTTGTTCAGGACCTTCTGCTCGATCTCTTGCGCGTCGGCGAAATTGTCGACGGTCCACTTGCTGGCTTCCGCCAGGCCTTCGCGGAATTCGCGGATGACGTTCGGGTTCTTCGTCGCCCAGTCGCGGGTGGCGATATAGCCGATCATCAGGGCGTCGGGCACGACGTCGGCGAAATACTCGGCGAAGACATAGCCGGCTTTCGAATTGACCGCGAGTGTGCGGAACGGATCGGTGATCGTCACCGCGTCGATCGTGCCGCTGCGCAGCAGGTCCGGCATGCTGGGAAACTGCGCCTCGACGAAGTTGACGTCGCGCGGATTGACGCCCTTGGTCATCAGCCATTTGCGCACGAAAATATCCATCGTGCTGTTGAAGCCGGCGACGCCGATCTTCTTGCCCTTGAGATCTTCCGGCTTCTCGACTTTCAGGTCGCTGCGCACCATCAGCCCGATCTTCGATTGCGAGCGTAGATGGCGCGACGCGCCGGCGACCAGCACGAGGTCGAGCCCGCCGTCCACCGCCTGCAGCAGCAGGGGCATGGTCGCCGCGCCCATCTGCAGGCTGCCCGAAAGGATCGCCGGCGGAATGTTGACGATGATCGGAATCCGCACATTTGTGACGTCAAGGTTGTGCTTGGCGAAGATGCCCTTCTCCTTGCCGACGAACAACGGCACGAAGTCCGACGCCATCACATGACCGATGGAAACCTTGTCTGGCTGCTGAGCTTGCGCGATGCCTGGCAGAACCACGGGTGCAAGCAGGCCGCCGATAACGGCGTCGCGGCGTGTAATCGGCATGTTCATCCCCTCCGAATGATATGTTGTTATCCGCCAAAGGCCCGCCTCAAGGAAGCGGGCCTTCTGCATTCCTATCGCGGCATGATTTCCCCGAAAACCTCTTCCCTCTTTTCGGGATCATGCCTTTGGTTTTAGCCGGCCCTCTCAAACAACGCATCGTAATGCGCCTGATTGAGATTGGTAATCTCCCACCACGATCCGTTCATGTCGAGCAGTTGAAACGAGCGGATCGGACCTTCGTTGACGATATCGCGCACCTGGCGGATGCCATATTCGTCTTTATGGGTAAGCGCCGCCGCATGGGCGTCGTCGACCTCGGTGGCCGTGCGCACCGAAAGCTTGAAATGGTTCTGCGGCGTCTGCTCCTTGGCGTCGCCTTCCACGCAGACGCAGACGATCGACCAGGGGCCGCCCTTCCACATATATTGCGCTTCCGGCAGCGGCCGCACCACGTCGATGCCTAAGAACTCGCTGAGAAAGCGGCGCGTGGCGGGGATATCCGAGCACTCCACCGTTCCATGCGAGAAGGACTGAGTGGCGACAAGAGGTTGCGTTGCTGACATCTGGGGGCCTCCCTTCAAGCCTGATCGCCGCGCTCGCGGATCGAAGTGTAGAGCAGTTCCGGCGTGCGGTATTCGACTTCCCACCAGTTGCTGTCGGCATCGACGAAATAGAAGGCGTAGGAGCCATGCCGGAACCGTGGCTTCTGCACGCGTCCCAGGCCGTATTCCGCTTTTGCCGCGTCGACTCTCTTGTGCGCTTCATCGACGGCTGCCTGGCTGTCGACGAAGACACCCCAATGGTTGAGCATTTCCTGCGGCACATCGATATCGGCGACTTCGCGCGCCTCGAGCACCCAGTAGGGCTTGCCGTGCAGGGCCTCGCCCGGCTTATGGCCGCGTTCGCGCGCCAGCAGCATGCCGGGTTCAGGCGTGATGCATTCGAGATTGAGGACTTCCTCGCACATGCGTTTTGTGCGCGCGAGATCGCGCGTCACGAATGTACCGCAAACGATGGATGTGGGGCGAACATGGGGCGCAACATCGCCGCCGGCCGGCTTCTGCATGACATTCATGGCATTTCTCCCAACTGGTTCGTACAAGTGCCTAGAGATCGAGTGTCAGAGTTTCACCGGGCATTGCGCGCGAGACGCAAACCTGGATGACGGTTTCGCGCTCGTCGTCGGTCAGCACATCGTCGCGATGGTCGGCGACACCGCTGATAAGACCGATGCGACAGGTGCCGCAAACGCCTTCCTTGCAGAGTGTCTTGATACGGTATCCTTCACTCTTCAGGACGTCCAGAATAGATTTGTCGGCTGGCACGGTGAACTGTTTGCCGCTGCGCTGCAGCACGATCTCGAATGACGTATCGGTGCTGCGCGGTGCCGTATCGTCTTCCGCACCGCGGAAGAGTTCGTAGTGCACACTGCCTTTCGGCCAGTGGCCGGTCGTCTCGCGCACGGCGCGGATAAGGCCGGCCGGACCGCAAACATAGACATGGCCGGCTGATGGCCGTTCCAGCAGCAATGCCTTCACGTCGAGCCCCTTCGCGGGTTCGCCGCCATCGAAATGCATCTGGACCCGGCCGGCGAATTCCTGTTCGAGCGCATCCACGAACGCGGCGACATCACGGTCGCGGGCGCAATAGTGAAAATCGAAGGCGCTGCCGGTGGCTGCCAGCCGACGCGCCATGCCGAGGATCGGCGTGATGCCGATGCCGCCGGCGATCAGGATATGGCGCTCGCCCGCTTCGTTCAGGGCGAAGTTATTGAGCGGCTCCGATGATGTAATGATATCGCCGACCTTCACCGCGTCGTGCATCCACACCGAGCCGCCGCGGCTGTCGATCTCACGCTGCACGGCGATCTCGTAGCGATGGGTTTCGCGGGGATCGTTCATCAGCGAGTAGGACCGTTCTTCGCCCATACCCAGTTCGAGATCGAGATGCGCGCCGGCGGTGAACGGCGGCAATGGATTGCCGTCCGGATCGGCGAGTTCGTACACTTTGATGCGTGCCGTCGCGTCCGTAACGCGCGTGACCTTGAGTTTGATCGACAAGCCGTCCCTCCACAACGTGGCGCGTCATCCCCCGAGATATCTCTCAATGAACGGGCCTTCGTTGCCCGCAGCCTAGCACGCCCGCGCCAAAGGTAAACTGGTCCGTGCAAATTTAGCGGCTTGCATCGTGGGCGGCGGAAACCATGTCAATATTGACTTACCGCGCCCACGGTGCGACTCGCAGCGACGATTTGGGGACCGAACATGAGCGTTGCATTTGTTTTTCCGGGACAGGGCTCCCAGGCCGTGGGCATGGGCAAGGCCCTCGCCGAGGCGTTTCCGGCCGCCGCCGCTGTCTTCCAGGAGGTCGACGAGGCGCTGTCGCAGGATCTGTCCGGCCTGATGTTCAATGGGCCGGAGATAGACCTGACCCTGACCGCCAATGCCCAGCCGGCCTTGATGGCCGTCAGCCTCGCCGTCGTCCGCGTGCTCGAGGCTGAGGCCGGGCTCGACCTGGCGCGCGACGCCGCATTCATCGCCGGCCATTCGCTCGGCGAATATTCGGCGCTGGCCGCCGCGGGCTCGTTCAGCCTGTCCGATACGGCGCGGCTGCTGCGCCTGCGCGGCGACGCCATGCAGAAGGCTGTGCCGGTGGGCGTCGGCGCCATGGCGGCGCTGCTCGGGCTCGACTACGAGACCGGCGTGGCCGTCGCCGCCGAGGCGGCAAGCCCGACCGAGGTCTGCCAGATCGCCAATGACAATGGCGGCGGCCAGGTCGTGGCTTCCGGCCACAAGGCGGCCGTCGAGCGCGCTGTCGAGATCGCCAAGACGAAGGGCGCGCGCCGCGCCCTGTTGCTGCCGGTGTCCGCGCCCTTCCATTGCGCGCTGATGCAGCCGGCGGCCGAGGCGATGGCCGAGGCGCTGGCGAAGGTCGAGATCAAGGCGCCGAAGGCGCCGCTCGTCGCCAACGTCCTGGCCGCGCCGATCAGCGATCCGAACGACATCCGCAAGCGCCTCGTCGAGCAGGTCACCGGCACCGTGCGCTGGCGCGAATCGGTGGCGTTCATGGCTGGGCAGGGCGTCACCACCTTCTACGAACTGGGCGCCGGCAAGGTCCTCTCCGGTCTGGTCAAGCGCATTGCCGACACCGCGACCGGCGTCGCCATCAATGCACCGGCCGATATCGAGGCGTTCGCCAACCGGGCGCGCGCCTGACACTTTGATCATTTCCAGGGAGACTCAGATGTTCGATCTGACCGGCATGAATGCGCTTGTGACCGGCGCGACCGGCGGGCTTGGCGGCGCCATTGCGCGTGGCCTGCACAAGCAGGGCGCCGTTGTCGGCATTTCCGGCACGCGCGTCGAGGCACTCGAGGCACTGGCGGCGGAACTGGGTGAGCGCGTCCACATCCTGCCCTGCAATCTTGCCGACAAGGAGCAGGTCGAAGCGCTGGTGCCCGCCGCCGAAAAGGCGCTGGGCCAGGTCGATATCCTCGTCAACAATGCGGGCATTACGCGCGATGGCCTGTTCATGCGCATGAAGGACGAGGACTGGGAGACGGTCATTTCCGTCAATCTGACCTCGGCCTTCCGGTTGTCGCGGGCCAGCCTGCGCGGCATGATGAAGCGCCGCTTCGGCCGCATCATCTCGATCACTTCGATCGTCGGCGTCACCGGCAATGCCGGGCAGGGCAATTATGCCGCGTCGAAGGCCGGCATGATCGGCATGACCAAGTCGCTCGCCGCCGAAGTCGCCAGCCGCACCGTCACCGTCAACTGCGTGGCGCCGGGGTTTATCCGCAGCCCGATGACCGACGTGCTCAACGACAAGCAGAAAGAGACCATCATGGCCAATATTCCGGCCGGCCGACTCGGTGAGGGCGACGACATTGCCGCTGCCGTCGTCTATCTCGCCAGCAAGGAAGCCTCTTATGTGACCGGTCAAACACTCCATGTGAACGGCGGTATGGCTATGATTTAATTGACAATACGGGAAAAGTGTCGGTATCTGGGCAACTTTTTGGCGCCTCTCGCATTGCAAATCGAAGTATGCTAGGACGCCCGGAATTCTGCCGGAGAAGCTTGCCGGGGCACGGTCTTAACGGGACATGCGCGGCAAGTTTTGTTAAGGATGGTCACCCATTCGGGACATTGGCCACCGGTCAGAGTGCTGGCGAGTCGGTCTTTGTCGGCGTTGCGGTAGTCGCAGGTCGGTAGATAGGCAGAACACCGGACGAGTTTCGGAATTTAACGGGGAAGTTTGAAAATGAGCGATGTCGCCGAGCGCGTGAAAAAGATTGTTGTGGAACATTTGGGTGTCGACGCCGACAAGGTCGTCGACGGTGCCAATTTCATCGATGACCTCGGCGCGGACTCGCTTGATACCGTCGAACTGGTGATGGCGTTCGAGGAAGAGTTCGGGGTCGAAATTCCCGATGATGCGGCAGAAACCATCGTCACCGTGGGTGATGCGGTGAAGTTTCTGGAAAAGGCGCAAACTGCCTGATGCTCTAATCGACAATTTGGGGGGCCAGTTTCGGCCAGCTCACAACAAGGGCCGGGATTCCCGGCCCTTTTTGTCTTGTCTGATTATGCTTGGATTGATGTGATGAGGTTTTGCGATTCAGGAGGTAGGGCGTGAGACGCGTCGTCGTGACCGGAATAGGCATGGTGTCGCCGCTGGCCTGTGGAGCGGAGGAAACCTGGCAACGCTTGCTGGCGTCGAAGAGCGGCGCCGCACGTATTGAGAGATTCGAGGTTTCCGATCTGCCGTGCCAGATCGCCTGCGAGGTCAAGCGCGGCGATGGTTCCAACGCTACTTTCAATCCTGATCAATGGATGGAGCCGAAAGAGCAGCGCAAGGTCGACGATTACATTCTCTACGGAGTTGCCGCTGCAACGCAGGCGCTTGCCGATGCCGGTTGGGCGCCCAAGACCTATGAGGATCAGATTGCCACCGGCGTGCTGATCGGCTCGGGCATCGGTGGTTTGAGCGGCATCTACGAGACCTCGCTGATCCTGAAGGAGCGCGGTCCGCGTCGCGTCTCGCCGTTCTTCATTCCCGGTCGTCTCATCAATCTCGTGTCGGGCTATGTCTCGATCGAGCACGGCTTGAAGGGGCCGAACCATTCCGTCGTCACGGCCTGCTCGACCGGCGCTCATGCCATCGGCGACGCCGGCCGGCTGATCGCATTCGGCGATGCCGATGTGATGGTCGCGGGCGGTGCTGAATCGGCCGTGTGCCGCATCGGCATGGCCGGCTTTGCCGCCTGCCGCGCCTTGTCCACAGGTTTTAACGATCGTCCGGAGCAGGGCTCGCGTCCTTATGACAAGGACCGCGACGGCTTCGTCATGGGCGAAGGCGCGGGTTGCGTGGTGCTTGAAGAATACGAGCACGCCAAGGCCCGCGGTGCGAAGATTTACGGCGAACTGATCGGCTACGGCCTGTCGGGCGACGCCTATCACATCACCGCTCCGGCCGAAGACGGCGACGGCGCATTCCGCTGCATGACCATGGCCCTGAAGCGAGCCGGAATTTCCGCTTCGGAGATCGACTACATCAACGCGCACGGCACTTCGACGCCGCTCGGCGACGAAATAGAGCTGGGCGCGGTGCAACGGCTTGTCGGCAATGCCGCGGCTGAGATTTCCATGTCTTCGACGAAGTCGGCGATCGGGCATCTTCTGGGCGCCGCCGGCGCGGTCGAGGCGATTTTCTGCCTGCTGGCCATGCGGGACGGCGTCGCGCCACCGACCCTGAATCTGGACAATCCTTCCGTTGACACGTCCATCGATCTGGTGCCGCATAAGCCCCGAAAGCGCGAGATCGAGGTCGCTCTGTCCAATTCATTCGGCTTTGGCGGGACGAATGCCTCGATTATCTTCAAACAGGTACATTGAAACGTTAAGGTGAACGAGAATAGGCAGCATCCGGGTGGCAAAATCGATATTTCGCCACAATCGGTTCTAAGGTAGGCTTTCTTGTCGTAGGCGCCGGTTAGATGTGGCGTATCCTGAGCCGGGCCACGATCTGTCGCGTTGTTGATTGGAGACGATATGTCGGAAGGGCAACCGACCGAAGGTGAAGGCGTGCCGAAACCCGCAGAGCGGGAGCGCGCTCGTTTTTTTGGACGCCGCCGTTCCTTGCAGACGCCGACGGAAGCGTTGCAGCCGGAAGCTGCTCCGCCGCCGCCGGCCGGCAAGCCACAAAGCCAGCGCCGTCCGATCCTGTCAGGTGTGAGCGGCTTTCTGTCGTTCCTCTTATTGGCGGCTTTGCTTTCGGTCGGCGCCATAGCGTCGCTGAGCAAGCGCTTGAACGCGCCAGGCCCGCTGGCCGTGGAGCAGACCGTCTATATCCCGCCGCGCACCGATGTGATGGAAATCATCGATCAGCTCGACAAGGTCGGCGTGATCAACGAGCCGACCTTGATGCGCATAGCGCTGGTCGCCGAACAGAAATGGCGCGACGTCAAGGCTGGCGAATATCTGTTCAAGCAGAAGGCCAGTCTTCAGGACGTGATCGACACACTGGTCGCCGGCAGGCAGATCCTGCATTCGGTGACGATCCCCGAAGGTCTGACCAGCGAGCAGATCGTCCAGCGGTTGCGTGACAACGAGTTGCTGGCCGGCGACATTCGCGAGATTCCGCGCGAAGGCACGATCATGCCGGAGACCTATCGCGTCTCGCGCGGCATGGCGCGCACGGCGCTCATCGCCCAGATGCAGGCGGGCCAGAATCGTCTTCTCGATCAGATCTGGGAGCGTCGCGCCCCCGATCTGCCGCTGCGATCGAAGTATGAGCTGGTGACTCTGGCGTCCATCGTCGAGAAGGAAACCGGCCGCGCCGACGAGCGCACGCGTGTCGCGGCGGTGTTCCAGAACCGCCTGCAGAAGCGCATGCGGCTGCAGTCCGATCCGACCATCGTCTATGGTATCGTCGGCGGCAAGGGGACGCTCGGGCGTCCGATCCAGCGCAGTGAAATCACGCGTCCCACGCCCTACAACACCTATGTCATCGATGGCCTGCCGCCGGGGCCGATCGCCAATCCCGGCCGCGCCGCCATGGAAGCGGTCGCCAATCCGTCGAAGACGCGCGATCTGTTCTTCGTCGCCAACGGCAGCGGCGGGCACACTTTTGCCGAGACCATCGACCAGCACAATCGCAACGTCGCACGCTGGCGCGACATCGAAAAGGAAATGAAGGCCAAGGCAGCGGCGGGCACGCCGGGTACGCCGCCGCTGGATGTCGATCGCGTTTCGCCTGACGACCCGGTCGGCGCAGCGGATGTTCCCGTACAACGCACGACGCCGCCGCGCCGCAGCGAGTTCTTCATCGATCCGGTCTTCGGTGGGCTGACGGTCACGGCATCCAGCCGGATGCAGCGTATGCCGACGATGGAAAGCGCGCCTGTCGTCGCTCTGATGCCGAACCAGCCTCAGGCGAAGCCGGCCGCGCCGCAGCACCAAATGGCGGGCGCCGCCATCCAGCAGGCAAGCCCGGCGCCAGCCGAGGCGGGCAAGTCCGTACCGGCTAGCGCCACCGCCTTTGCCAATTTCGCGCTCGGTTCCAATGTCGATCAGTTCGTCATCCGTGGCGTCAACGATGACGCGTCGCAGCTGCTTGACGGCCCGATCAATGACGGCGGCGGCGCTGCCGCGGATGTCGATATGGCTGTCGTGCCGCTGTCGGCGGCCCGCCGTGCCGACCAGCAGGCGCGCATGGCGCGCTATGGCAATGCCGCCGACAACACGCCGGCTGACGATCGCGCCGCGCCGCAGCCTGAACCCGTCAGCGCCACCGCGCCTGCGTCGGTGCGCCCCAAGGCGTTCGATGCCTCCGAAGGCACCAAGCTCGATCCGCTGCGCAACACCACCTGGGATCTCAATTCCACCAAGACCGTGCCGCCGTTCCGCACCTTTCAATGACCGGCCTGTGTGTTGATGCCCCGGCGCGGTTGAGCCCGATGACGGCGAACTCTATGGTCGCGCCGGGTTCGGTCGAATCCAATGGACTGGACGCGTCTTTCCGATCAATCAGACCGGAAAGCGCCATGGTAAGCGAGCCGGAATGACCCTCAAGAGCATGACCGGATTTTCCCGCGCCGCCGGTTCGCATGGGACGTGGCGCTGGGCCTGGGAAATCAAGGCGGTCAACGCCAAGGGGCTCGACCTGCGCGTGCGCGTGCCTCAGGGCTTCGACGCCATCGAACAGGACGCCAAGGCGCGCGCCGGAAAGCGTCTGTCGCGTGGCACCTGCTACGCCAACCTGAGCGCCCAGCGCGATAGCGCCGCTCCCGAGGTGCGCATCAACACCGCCGCGCTTGTGGCCTTGCAGGAGGCGCTGGCGGAAGTGCCGGCATCCCCGCATTTGCGCACGGCCTCGCTCGATGCATTGCTGGCGATCCGCGGCATCGTCGACGTGGTCGAGGCCGTGGACGACGAAGAGACGATGAAGGCGGTTCAGGCCGCGACGCTGGCGTCTCTCGACACCGCCCTCGCCGATCTTGTCGCCATGCGCGAAACCGAAGGCCGCGCGCTGCAGGCCGTGCTTGGCCAGCGCCTGGAGACGATCTCCCGTCTGGTCAAGGCCGCCGAGGATTGTCCCGGCCGCAAGCCGGAGGCCGTGCGCGAACGTCTTGCCCGCTCGGTCGCCGAGTTGACCAATGCCGCGCCGGTGCTTGATCCTGCCCGCCTGCACCAGGAAGCCATCCTGCTGGCGGCAAAGGCCGATGTGCGCGAGGAGCTGGACCGGCTCGTGGCCCATGTGGCGGCGGCGCGCGATCTCATCGCATCCGATCAGCCGGTCGGCCGCAAGCTTGATTTTCTGGCGCAGGAACTGGCGCGCGAGGCCAATACGCTGTGTTCGAAATCCAATGATCCGGCGCTGACTTCCATCGGCATGGAGCTGCGCGTCGAGATCGAGCAGTTTCGCGAACAGGTGCAGAATATCGAATGAGGGATACTGTGCGGACGCCGGCGAGAAGCGAAAAGAAAACATCCAGCACGCTTGTCGAGCAGCGCGGTCTGATGCTGATTCTGTCCTCGCCGTCGGGCGCGGGCAAGACGACGCTGACGCGGTTGCTGCTGCAGGATGCCGCGCTCGACCTCAAGCTCTCCATTTCGGTCACCACCCGCACAAGACGCACCAGTGAAATGGAAGGCGTGCATTATTACTTCGTCTCGAAGCCCGAGTTCGAGAAAATGCGCGCCGAGAAAAGTCTGCTCGAATGGGCGCAGGTGCACGGCAATTTCTACGGAACGCCGAAGGGGCCTGTCGAAGCGCGCCTGTCGCAGGGCCATGACATGCTGTTCGACATCGACTGGCAGGGCACGCAGCAGGTGCAGAAAAGCGCGCCCAAGGATGTGGTGACGATTTTCATCCTGCCGCCGTCGATGAAGGAACTGCAGGCGCGTCTCGAGCGCCGCGCCGAGGATCCCGCCGATGTCATCGCCGGCCGGCTGGAGAACGCCAGGCATGAAATCGAACGCTGGAAGATGTATGATTACGTCATCGTCAATGAAGACATCCAGCAGGCGTTGATCGAGGTGAAGTCCATCCTCATCGCCGAACGGCTGCGCCGGGCGCGCCAGCACGACAGCATCGAGGGATTTGTCGGAAAACTCTTGTCGGAAAAATAAAATTGCCTGCAGAATAAGAACAACAGACCAAAAATAGGGAGGGACATATGCAGGGCTATCGGTCTTTGGCGGCTGCCGCCGCCGCTTCACTGGCCTGCTGCTTGACGCCGTCGCTGGCCGCGGCCGATGCGGTGTCCGATTTCTACAGCGGTAAGACCATTACAATCTGGGTCGGCTACGGCACCGGCGGCGGTTATGACACAACGGCCCGCCTCGTCGCGCGTCACTACGGCGATCACGTTCCCGGCAAACCGACAGTGATCGTGCAGAACGTTCCGGGCGCCGGCAGTCTGCTGGCGGCAAACAATCTCTACAACATCGCAGCGACGGACGGCACGGTCCTTGGCGTGTTCTCGTCGACGGTGGCGATGATGCCGCTCTACGAGGATCCGAAAGCAAGATTCGACACGACGAAGTTCAACTGGATCGGCAACCTGCACCGCGACACCCTGGCGTGCGGCGTCTGGAAAGGTGCGGGCCAGAACATCAGGACGCTGGAGGATCTGATCGCCGCGAAGCAGACGGTTGTCTTCGGCTCCGACGGAGGAGATACGGCGCCGCTGACCCGCTGGCCGCTGTTCATGAAGAATGTGCTCGGCGCCAATCTGAAAGTCGTATCGGGCTACAAGGGTACGCGAGAGATCAATCTCGCCATGAACAACGGCGAAGCCGGGGGCAGTTGCGGCATGTTCGAGTCGACGGTGCGCTCATCGTACATGAACGATTTCAAGTCCGGCAGCCTCGTCATCTTCGTGCAGACAGGCTTCAATCGGAATGTCGAACTCTTCGGCAAGGCGACGAACATCTATTCGTTGCTGAAGACGGAAGAAGAAACCCAGATGGGCAAACTGGTCTTCGGCCCGGCCGAAATCACCCGGCCTTTCGCCGCGCCGCCCGGTGTGCCCGCCGACAGGGTTGCCGCCCTGCGCAAGGCGTTGATGGATCTGACCAAGGATCAGGCCATGCTCGATGAATCCAGGAAGATCGGTATCGATTTCGATCCGACGTCAGGCGAGCAGACGGTCGCCGATTTCGCAGAGCTGTTCAAAACGCCCAAGGCCATCGTCGAAAAGGCGACCATCGCGGCGACCAAGCTATAACAGGATTATTGGTGGGAAGACGGCTTGCGCCATTGGGTGCCAAACACATTGTCCCACCACGGCGCCGCGACACCGTAGCATCGTGTCTTGTCGGTGAAGTGGTGCAGCATGTGCAGGCGCTTGAGACGCAGGAACGTCTTGTTCTGCGAGCGGCTGTGATGCAGCAGGAAGTGAACCCGATCATAAACGATATAGCCGGTGATGAAGCCGGCGAGGACGGGAATCTGCACGGGTTTCGGAAAGACCGCCCATACCACGAGCAGGGCCAGTGCCATGATCGGTCCGCTCATCAGGATCGGCATCACCAGCCGCAACGGATCGCTCGGATAGTCGTGGTGAACGCCATGCATCAGGAAATGCAGACGCGCGCCGAAGCTGCCGGGAAATTCGAGGTGGAACAGAAACCGATGGCCGAAATATTCGATGAGCGTCCAGATGACATAGCCGCCGACAAAGCTGCCAACGACGTTCGCAACACCGGCGCCGTGCCAAAGCGCCCAAACGAGCATCGCCACGACGACCGGCCCGTAGACGATGACGGGCGTGCGCGGGTCGACACGCGACAGCTTGTCGAGCACCGGATTATCGAAGAGGCGCGGCGAAGCCGAGAGATCGCGTGCGGGGCTTACGTGGTCCATGGCATATCTATCCATCTGCCGAGCGACAATAATATGGCGCGGCGCAATATGGCGAAAAGGCTGTCAGGTCGCCTTGCGGAACGCTTCAAGGTGCCGCGCCAGCGCGGCGAAGCCTTCGATGTCGATTTCCTCCGCTCGCGCGGTCGGCGACAGGCCGGCGGCGGCGATCAATTCGTCGCTGCGTGGCGTCAGCGGCTTCAGCGACTGGCGTAACATCTTGCGGCGCTGGCCGAAAGCGGTGCGCGTCACATCGGCGAGAAGATTGCCGTTGCAGGGCGCGGGATGTTCGCGCGGAACCAGTTCAACGACGGACGAGGTGACCTTCGGCGGCGGCGTGAAGGCCGAGGGCGGCAGGTCGAACAGCAGCCGTGCCTGCGTCCGCCAGCCGCACAGAATGCTGAGCCGTCCATAGTCAGCGCGCTCTCGCGGCGTCGCCACGATCCGCTCCGCCACCTCGCGCTGGAACATCAGCACCAGCCGGCTCCAGAACGGCGGCCATATCTTGCCTTCGACCCAGCCGGTCAACAGCGGCGTGGCGATATTGTAGGGCAGGTTGGCGACGATGCGGATGTCGCGGCCTTCCCCATGATCGCGCGCCAGCGCCGCATAGTCGATCGCCAGCGCATCGCCGGCGATGATCTCCAGCCGGCCGGGATAGCGCGCCGCGATTTCGGCAAGCGCCGCGAGGCAGCGCTCGTCGCGCTCGATGGCGACGACTTTCGCCGCGCCATTGGCGAGCAGCGCGCGCGTCAACCCGCCGGGACCGGGGCCGACCTCGATCACGGTCGTCTGTTCGAGATTGCCGGCGGCGCGTGCGATGCGTGACGTCAGATTGAGATCGAAGAGGAAATTCTGCCCGAGCGATTTGCGCGCGACGAGATCGTAGGTCCGGACGACTTCGCGGAGTGGCGGTAAATCGTCGATAGCGCTCACGCGGCAGTGCCCGCGGGTGCAGGCGCGATGCGGGCGGCAAGCTGCAGCGCTGCGATCAGGCTCGCGGCGCTGGCCTTGCCGGTGCCCGCGATATCATAGGCCGTGCCATGATCGGGCGAGGTCCGCGCGAATGGCAATCCCAATGTCACGTTGACGGCGCTGTCGAAGGCCAGCGTCTTGATCGGGATCAGCGCCTGGTCGTGATACATGCAGATGGCGGCGTCATAGCGCGCCCGTGCGGCGGCATGAAACAAGGTGTCGGCCGGGTAGGGGCCGGAGGCGGCGATGCCTTCGCCGATGAGAGCCGCGACCGCCGGTTGCAGAATCTCGATGTCTTCGCGTCCCATGGCGCCATTCTCACCCGCATGCGGATTGAGACCGGCAATCGCCAGCCGCGGATTGGCCTTGCCGAAGCGCGCCTTCAGATCGTGCGCGACGATGCGCGCCGTCTCGACCACGCGCGCAACCGAAAGCTGTGCGAAGACCTGGGCGAGCGCGATATGGATCGTCACCGGCACCACGGCAAGCTCCGGCGACCATAGCATCATCACCGGCGTGGCCGGCGTGTGGAAGAGGCGCTCTGCCAGCTCGCCGAGGAATTCCGTATGGCCGGGGTGTTTGAAGCCAGCCTTGTAGAGATTGTCCTTGGAAATCGGATTGGTGACGACAGAGGCGGCGGCGCCCGCATGCACCAGTTCGACGGCGCGCACGATGGCTTCGATGGTGAGTGCGGCATCGCTGGCAACAGGCTTGCCCGGCGTTCCGACAACCGGTCCCGACAGGGCAGCCACCGGCAGCGCCGTTGCAAACACCTGCGCCGCTTCATGCGGTTCGCAAGCGCGCACCGGCACCTCGAGCCCGAGCGTGCGCGCGAGGCGGCTCAGATGCGCCGGGTCAGCCAGTACGAAGAAGGGCGACAGCGATTGCCTGTGCCGCTCGCTCCAGGCCTTGAGGGCGATCTCGGGACCGATGCCCGACGGATCGCCCATTGTCATCGCCGCCGGCGAAGAGGACGATCGTTGGGCCTGGGTCATTGGCCTAGTGCCTTTGCACGATGATGGCGCGATCGCGGAGCGGCTTGTAGAGCTTGGCGCCGGCTTCCTCGAGCCGCTTGCCGAGGATGGTCTGGCGGACATTCTCGGCGACACCGGACTCGCTGCCGGCGTCGGACTTGCCGCACACCGCAATCATCTCGATGCCCTGCGCGCCGCGCTGCGGTGGCGTCAGATGGCCGGTCGGCGTCTTTTCCAGAAGTTCGATCATGTCGGGTGATAAGCCGCCGGCCGTGCGGCTGGTCTGTCCCTTGACCACGACTTCGCTCATGCCGCGGGCGAGCTGCAGGCCGGAATCGCAATCGGAGAAGCGGCCGCGCAATTGTTCGGCCTGCTGGGCGCGGCTCTGCACCACGGCGCCCGATGCATTCTGCGGCAGGATGAAGATCACCTGGCGCAGCCGGTATTCGTTCGAGGCCTTGTTGCCTTCCCGGGCCACTTCGGCGCGCACCTCGGTCTCGCTGACGCTGACGTTCTTGTTGAGCGCAGCGACCAGGGTTCGCCATGCACTCAAGGCGCCGAAATATTCAACCCAGGCCGCCTTGTCGACCTTCGACCCCTGGACCGTTGCGTAGAGCGCCTGCGGCTTGATCTTCATCTCGGTCGCCAGGCGGGCGATCTCGTTGACGGCGTCCTGCTCGGACGGCTTGAGCGTGTATTTCGCGGTCTCATTCAGCTTGAGCCGCGATTCGTAGATGCTCTCCATCACGGCGTCGTGCGACGCGTTCTTTTTCAGCACGCGCAGCAGCTTGGCACGCTGGTCGACGTCGCGATTGGTGATGGGACTGTCGTTGACGGTCGCCACGAGCGATTGGGCGTGAGCGGCAGGCACGGTGATAAAGGGCAGGGACGTCAGCAGGCCCGCCGCCAGAACAACGCTTCTGGAAAGGCCAAAACGGGCCGGGATCAGTGCAGAAAACATATCGGCTCCAGTTTTTCTATCAGCGCAAGGCGGCGCTGCTGAGACCGTCCTGCACGCGGACGTCGCCGAGTGACGATCTCAGGCTGGTGTCGCCGACGGTCCGCAACTGCAATTGCAGCATGACTGTTTGGTTGCGAGTCGGCGTCAACAAGCCATTATCTTGATAAATTGAGGTATAATTGAGCATGATCGTCGTGCATTCGTCGGAATAGCCGATGCCCGCGCCCAATCCGGCGATTGAGAAGAGCGGCGCCTTTCCAACGATCACGTTGCCGGTGTTGATGTTGTTGTAGAGATGGCGCGACAGGTCGAAGATCACGCTGCCGGTGGCGAAGTAATTGTCGTCGATCTTGTACTTGCCGTTGGCGGCCAAGCCTTCGCGGCGCACGTTGTAGCCGAGCAGGGGCTGGGCGTCATAGCGCGCATATTGCAGGCTGGTCTCGAAGTTGCCGAACTTGGCGTTTGCCATGAGGTCGATACGGCGCGCCGCGAAGGTCTTCTCGTCGAAGCGGGCCTTGGCGACAAAATTGAACATCGAATTCGGTGCGAAGGTCGCGCGCGTGACATAGTCGGACGCACGTGAATCGAGGCCCGAGCTCAGGCCGATATTGGCTGCATCGGCGGTGGCATAGGAGTTGACGCCGGCAAGCTGACGCGACTGGCCGACCATCAGGTTGACGTAGCCGCCCTTGGTGAAGTTCGCGGTGAACTGAGCGCCGTAATTCGTGCGCGTGCCGCCTTCGAAACGATCGTAGCCGGAATATTTCGACCAGTCGAACAGATTGGAATCGTCGAAGACGAGGCTCTGCGCATCCTCGTTGATGAACTGGTTGCGGCTGTTTTCGTTCGGCCGCGTGATCACCTGGACGATCGGCTCGAACACCATGTTGGCGACGCTGGTCGAAGCCAGGAACGGATAGCGATATTCAAGGCCGACGCCGGGCATGATGCTGGCCGCGCCGGTTTCCCGGTTCGGTCCAAAGAAGTTGGCCTGACTGGCGTTGGTGATGATCGACGTGCAGGGCGGAATGGCGCAAGCGGGGTTGCTCCAGCCCGTCGTGTTGGTGAGGTTGGCGCTGGCCCAGGTTGCATTGATGTGGGCGAAGACGAACGGCGTCCACACCTGGCCGAGCGGATCAATGAACTTGCGCTTCCACGACAGATTGAGCGTGGCGCGCGCATAATCGCCGCCGAAGCCGCGCAGCAGACAGTTGCCCGGCGTATAGTTCGGCACACCGGCCGCGGTTTCGCAGACATTGTACAATCCGAACGCGCGGTCGAGGCGCGTCGCGCCGATCGCCTCGTAGGATGCCAGTTCGCGCGACATCTTCGTGAAGTTGAAATCGATTTCGAACTGGCCGCCGATGCCGCCGCTGTTCTCAGGCTTGATATCGATTGTTTTATTATAGTCGAGAACCGGGCCTACGACGGGCTGCTGCGCCTGGATGTCCGAGCGGCCGAGGGCCTGGAAATAGAAGCCGCGCAGGTCGAAATAACCCCGATCACCCTTGCCGGTGAAATAGATCGAAGAATTGGCTTCCTGGAAGTAGCTTGCCGCCAGCGACGTCGTCGGCATGGCGTAATGCTGCAGGAACCAGCGGTCACTGAGCAGGGTCGCGTCCCAGCCGAACTTCCATTTGTCGTTGATGAAGAACTCACCCTTCGATTCCAGAGAGCCGCGCGCATGGCGGCTGCCCGGTCCGTAAGGAAAGGAGTAGAAGGCGCTCGGATCGTTCTGGAAAATGCCGACGCCGCGGATCTGATACGAGCCGTTGACGAATTGCTGCCGCCACAAGGCCTCGCCGAGCAGGCCCTGCTTGGTCAGGAAGGTCGGTGTCACGGTCAGATCATAGGTCGGGTCGATCGCCCAATAGATCGGGATGCCGACACCGGCGCCGATATAGGAGCGATACACATAGGTCGGCGCGAGAATGCCGCTCTTGCGCTCGACGCTCGGATCCGGCGTCGAGAAATACGGCAGCCAGGCGACGGGATGCCCGTACAGCTCGAGCGTCGCATCCTCGTAATAGATCATCTGCTCGGAATTGTTCTGGATGATCCGCTTGGCGCGAATCTGCCAGAACGGCGGCTTGGTCGCGTCGTTCCGGCAGGGCTCGCACGCCGTATAGGTGCCGTTGGTGAACACGGTCTGCTCGCCGGCGGTGCGTTCCGCCCGGCCGGCGGTGAAATGGGTCTTGTCGGCGGTGTCGGCACGCAGGCTGTCGATGAAGCCGTCCTTGAAGTCGTCGGTCAGCTCGAAGCGGGAGGCATAGGCGACCGTGCCGTCCCGCTCGGTCATTTTGGCGTTGCCCTCCGCGAACACCCGGTTGGTGTTGCGGTTGTAGGTGACGCGGTCGGCCTGCAGAATCCGGCCCTGGTAATAGAGCTGGACATTGCCGCGCGCGCCGATCGTGTTCTTGTCACGGTCGTAGTTCAACTCGTTTGCGTCGACGAGCAGACGATCGTTCTTACCCTCGGAACCCTGGACCCGCTGGGTGAGCTTGTCGTTCAGCGTCTGCGCAGCGGCAGGCGAGGCAACTGGATTGAAGCCCGAAACAACCAGAATCGCACACAGCGCCAGCAGGGCGTGCTTCATCGCCGCCAGTCCCGATGTGGAACTGCGGTGCTCAACACGCTTGGGGCACAAACGCCGCCCCATTAACCATCCTCCTGGTACAAAAGTACGAGTATTCCTAACATGCTCCCGACTACGGCTGGCAACCAGGCGGCAACGGGCGCGCTAAGAACGCCCGCACCACCCAAATCCGATGCAAGTTTCGTCGCCACATAAAGCACGAAGCCCGAGGCGACGCCACCTGAAACCATTCGGGAAACTCCACCAAACCTGAAGAATCTTAAGGAAAAGGAAGCGGCAATAAAAACCATGGCGACGAGCAGCAGCGGCCGGGCCAGGAGCGACTGGAATTGCAACCGGTAGCCGCTGGCGTCGAGCCCCGCCGCCTCGGTTTTGGCGCTGATGTCGGCGAGATCCCAGAACGGCACAGAGGCCGGCGCGACGAAGGACTGTGTCACCTGCTCGGGCGTCAGATTCGTCGCCAGAAGGTAGGTCCCGACCACCTGCGGCTCCTCGGCGGGCGCGCTGATTCGGGCGTCCGTCATGGTCCAGAAGCCGGGCAGGAGGGTCGCATTCGCGGCCTCCACCCGCTCCAGGAACCGTCCGTCCTGGTCGTAGACGAAGGCGGTGACGGCGCCGAGTTCCTGGCCGCCGTTGCTGGAGCGTTCCGCCCGGATGATGGCCTGGCCATCGATGCTGCGCTGGCGAATCCACAGGCTGGTATCGGCGTCGGCCTGGGAGGTCTTGCCGAAAATGCGTGTCTCGATGCCATCGGCCCGCTGTTTCAGGTCGGCGGCGAGCGGATTGTATAGCACCACCGAAAGCACGCCGAGGATCAGCACGATCAGGGTCGGCGGCATCAGGAACTGCCAGACCGACACGCCGGCTGACCGCACCACGACCAGTTCCAGCCGCCGCGACAGGGCGACGAAGGCGATCATCGTGCCGCCAAGCACGGCGAAGGGCAGGATCTGCTCGGCGATCGAGGGCACGCGCAGCAGGGTGAGGAAGGCAAGGAATGCCGACGAGACCCCGGGCGCATCGCTACCGCGCCTGAGAAGCTCCACGAAATCAGCAATATAGATGACAACGAAGAGCGCCAGGAAGACGAAGAAGATGGTTTTGAGAAAACGCCGGGACAGATACAGCCCGAGCGTCGAAAACAGCATCATTGCGCTGTTCCCTGAATGACCTGGTGGCGCCGCGCCGCCGGCCGCGGCGCCGGGACTTTGGGGCCGGAACGCCGAAACGCCAGGAACGTCGCTATCACGAACGCGCCGATCGGGATGCCATAGACCAGCACGATCGCCCAGGCCGAGCGCTGGAACAGGGCGGACGCGCTGAAACCGGCCAGCCGGATCGCCAGAACCGAGATGATGGCAATGGCGATGGCGGTTCCGCGCCCTTGGCGTGTGGTGCGCGCCTGGCCCAGCGCCAAAAACGCGATCATGGCAAAGCTCAAGACATACAACGGACCACTGAACCGATCATGCAGTTCTGCCCGGAACCTGCCGAAGTAGGTCTTTGTATAGATATCGGCGTCCTTCGGATCGAGTTTGATCAAGTCGAGCGTCGAGCGTTCGCGCGGTTTCAGGATGATGCCGTCTTCCTTGGCCGAGAACTGAGCGAGATCGAGGGCATAGCTTTCGAACGACACCATCGCCGGATCTTTGTCGTTCCTGGTCTGGCGCTGCACGAACGCTTTGCTCAAGGTCAGGAAATTACGGCCCTCGACTTCGACGGTCGAGCCCGATTCGGCGATATAGGTGTTGATGACGTCAGGATCGCTGCGGTCCTGGATGAAAATGCCGAGCAGGGAGCCGTCGGGGCCGCGCTCGCGGTAGTGGAACACAATGCCGTTGGTCAGCGGCACGAACTGGCCTTCGCGCACCAGAAACGTCACGAAATCGGCGCGCACCTTGCTCAGCATGTCGCGGATGCCGCGAAAGCTTGACGGCATCGCCCAGATCGACATCCAGGCGACCAGAATCAGCACCGCCAGCGAGACGATGGCGAACGGCCGCATCAATCGCCATTGCGACAGCCCGGCGGCGCTCATGACGATCAGTTCGCTGTCGGCGTTGAGCTTGTTGAGCGTGTAGAGAATCGCGGCAAACAGCGCCAGCGGCGCGATGATCGCCACCAGCGATGGGATCGTCAGGCCTGTGATGAAGAAGAAAATGGCCAGGGTCTGGCCTTTGGAGGCGACCAGATCGACCTCCCGCAGGGCCTGCGAAATCCAGATCACCGAGGTCAAAAGCCCCAGACCGACCAGAAAGGCCAGGGCGCAATTGCGCAGAATATAGCGTTCGATAATGCTCATGCCGACCCTGGCAACCTAATCTCGCAATGGCGTAGTTGTTCCTGGATCGGCTCGTCAAGCGGAAGCCGCGATTCCGCTGAGTATGAGTGCGTCTACGGCGAGAGTGAGGCCGAAGCGCCACACAAATTGTTGTATGCTCCGCGTTATGCGGCAAAAAACCGCCCCAGACTGTCGGCCGTTTCGACCGGTACCTGCTCGGCCAGATAGTGTCCTCCCGGCAGGGAATGGCCTTCGACCGTCCGCGCGCGCAGCCGCCAGAGCGCCAGCGCATCGAAACAGCTTTCGATGGCGCCGTTCTTGCCCCAGATGACCAGCAGCGGCGCCTCCACCATCTTGCCGCCATCGGCATTGTCGTGGGCGATGTCCGTCGTCGCTGCGGCGCGGTAATCCTCGCAGTTGGCGTGCACCATGGCCGGATTCCGGAAGCAGCGCATGTATTCCTCCCGCGCCTCGGGCGTGAACGGCGTGGGGATCGGCTTCGCATTGCTCTTGCGGCTGAAATAGGCGTCCGGATCGGCCATGATCATGCGTTCGGGGAAGGGCTCGGGCAGAATCAGGAAGAACCAGTGCCAATAGGCGCGGGCGAAGGCGTCGCTGGTGTGGGCGTACATTTCGCGCGTCGGGGCGATATCGAGGACGGCGATCCTCTCCACCCGTTCCGCATGATCGAGGGCCAGCCTGTGGGCAACCCGGCCGCCGCGGTCATGGCCGGCGACCTTGAAGGTGTGGTGGCCGAACCGGGTCATCACCTCGGCCATGTCGCGCGCCATGGCGCGCTTGGTATAGGGCTCGTGGTCGGGCGTGCTGGCGGGCTTGGACGAATCGCCATAGCCGCGCAGGTCGGCAACGACAATGGAGAACCGGTCGGCCAGCAGCGGCGCCACCTTGTGCCACATCACATGGGTCTGCGGTGAGCCGTGCAGCAGCAGCAACGGCGGGCCGGAACCGCCTGTGCGGCAGCGGATCGTGGCCTCGCTCGTGGTGACGTCGAACATGCGGAAGCCGGGAAAGAAGCTGTCCGAGACCTGCAATTCCGAGACCTGCAATTCCTTGATCACGACACACCTGAAATCATCGCCGGCGAAAGCGTCGCCCGAGCCCGAATTGTAGCGCGACGGATACGCTGGCAGCAAATCAGGGGAGGGGCGCATCCCGCGCATTTCAATTGCCCGGGGCTTACGCTACAGGGGGCGAAAGACGCGAGGCTGCCCTGCGGTGTTGCGCCTTGCATTCGCCATGCCCAAATTCTTAACTGCAAATGCTTTTATTGCTCAAGTTGACACTGCTGACACGCGCCCGCAGCCGATGCGGGCCAATCGCGAGGAACCGATGCCGCGCAACGTAACGATCGAATTCATTGCCCTTTCCGATGTCACGTCTGCAAAGGCGGCGGCGCGCGCCCGGCCTGTGCGCGGTGAGCCGGTGACGCTCGTTGTGTTTGCCGGCCAGGATCTGAAATTTTCCGGGCCGACGGCGGCCGCCCTGGGCGCCGCCGAGGAAGTGGTGAAACGCGCCGCCAAGACGGCCGGCTTCACCGGCGCAAAATTGTCGTCTCTGGATGTGCTGGCGCCCGCCGGCATCACCGCCGACCGTCTGCTGGTGATCGGCACCGCCGCCAAGAAGTCCTCCGACGCGAAAGACGCGAAGTCTGACGATGCGCCCGCGCAGCCGTTCGATTACGCCGCGCTCGGCGGCTATGTCATGGGCAAACTGGGCAAGGGCAGCGTCCAGGTCTGCTTCGATCTGCCGGAGGTCGCCGACGCTGCCGCGGCGGCCGATTTTCTGCTCGGCATGCGGCTGCGCGCTTATCGCTTCGAGATCTACAAGACCAAAAAGTCCGACGACGACGCAAAGAGCGAGACGCTGTCGGTCCGCATCGCCGTCAAGCAGGTCGCGGACGCGAAGCGCGAAGCCATCGCCCGTGAGGCCATCGCCGATGGTGTCATCATCGCGCGCGATCTCGTCAACGAGCCGGCCAATGTTCTTTATCCGGAAGAATTCGCCAAGCGCGCGCAGCAGTTGAAGAAGCTCGGCGTTCAGGTCGATGTGCTCGACGTCAAGGCAATGAAGAAGCTCGGCATGAACACCTTGCTTGGCGTCGGGCAGGGGTCGTCGCGAGACAGTCGGCTTGTCGTCATGCGCTGGAACGGCGCGAAGAATTCCAAGGCAAAACCGGTCTCCTTCATCGGCAAGGGCGTGACGTTCGACACCGGCGGCATTTCGATCAAGCCTGCCGGCGGCATGGAAGACATGAAGGGCGATATGGCGGGCGCTGCCTGCGTCGTCGGCCTCATGCATGCGCTGGCGTCGCGCAAGGCGAAGGTCAACGCCATCGGCGCCATCGGCATCGTCGAGAACATGCCCGACGGCAACGCCCAGCGTCCCGGCGATATCGTCACCACCATGTCGGGCCAGACGGTGGAAGTCATCAACACCGATGCCGAAGGCCGCCTCGTGCTCGCCGATGTGCTCTGGTACATCCAGGACAAGTACAAGCCGCAGTTCATGATCAATCTCGCCACCCTGACCGGCGCGATCCTGGTGTCGCTCGGCAACGAGCACGCTGGCCTGTTCTCCAACAACGACGATCTCAGCACGCGCGTGACGGCTGCCGGCACGCAGACCGGCGAAAAAGTCTGGCGCATGCCGTTGGGGCCGGCCTACGACAAGATGCTGGACTCGAAATTCGCCGACATGAAAAACATCGGCGGCCGTTTCGCCGGCTCGATCACGGCGGCGCAGTTTCTTCAGCGCTTCGTCAACAAGACGCCCTGGGTGCATCTCGACATCGCCGGCACCGGCATGGCCTCGCCCTCAAGCGAGATCAACCAGAGCTGGGGTTCGGGCTGGGGCGTGCGCCTGCTCGACCGGCTTGTCGCCAATCACTACGAAAGCTAGCCAATATGTTCGCGAAGTCTCGTATGCGCCTGTTCATCGTTGCCGCGACATTTTTCGCGGCGGCCGGTGCGCAGGCGGCCCCGGCAAGCTGTTCGGATTTCCAGGAGGCCTTCGCGCGCGCTGTTCCCGAACTCAAGCCGCAGTTCACGCGCTCTGTCGTCATCGGCGGCGGATCCGGCGAAACGCGCGAATTGACGACGGCGACGCGCGTCGAGGGCCGGCTCGTGTGTGACGGCCAGCGCTTCGTGCGGTTTGAAACCCAGATTCAAATGCCGTCGGACCCTGCAACCCGTGATGCCTTCTTTCGCGTCCAGCAGGCTGGCGTTCTGGCCGCCATGAAATGGCCGCGGACGCGGGCAGGCCAGGTGCTTCTGTCGATGGCCGGTGAGGCCGCCGAATATCTCCGTGCCTCACAGGAGCGCGGTGACGTGTTCGTCGCCGGCAAGGTCGAGCGTCACGCAGGCGCCGCCGGCGATCTGGCGATGATGTGGACCAAGGCCGACAGGACTTTTATTGTGCTGCCCTACGAATAGCCGATTGGACAAAGCTTAGGCTGCCGCAGTGACCGAAGTCTGGTTCTATCATCTCACCATGCAGCCGTTGGAACGCGTGCTGCCGGTGCTGCTTGAGAAGACCGTGCAGCGCGGCTGGCGCGGCGTGGTGCAGACCGGCGCGGAAGAACGGCTGAGCGCGCTCGACGATCTTTTGTGGACCTATTCCGACGAGAGCTTTCTCGCTCACGGTACGGCGCGCGACGGCGACAGTGAGATCATGCCGGTCTATCTGACAGCCGGAACGGAAAATCCCAACGGCGCCCAGGCGCGCTTTCTCGTCCACGGCGCCGATACGTCGGCATTGGTGCAAGACGAATACGAACGCGTTCTGATCCTCTTCGACGGCAATGACGACGACCAGCTCCAGGCCGCGCGTGCCGATTGGAAACGCTTGAAGGATGCTGGTTTCGGCGTGTCCTACTGGCAGCAGAGTGAAGCTGGCGGATGGGACAAGAAGGCGTGAATGCTTTGAATGCCGATGAAGCTGCGATAGAGGCGGGCTTTATCGACCGGCGAGGCCGCAGCGAGTTCTTTCTTGTCTGCATCGTCGGCTTTCTCTTTTCATTCACCCAGAGCTATTCGTCGCTGCTGGCGATCGTGTTCGAACGCTCCGGTCATTCGCTGCCGGATGCGGGATTGCTGCTGGGATTGTTCGCCGTTCCCGCGACCCTTTCAGCGCTTCTCTCGAGCGCCATCTGCGCGCGCTTCGGCATATTGCCGACGGTCCGCATGGCGATTTTCCTGACCATGATCGGCATGGCCAGTTTCATATGGACGCGCGAAAGTTTCTGGCTGGCGCTCCTCTCGCGTCTGGTCCAGGGCGCGGGCGTCGGCATGTTTCTTCCCGCGGCGATGGTCTATTCGCAAAGCCGCATCAACAAGCGGCGCTTCGTCTATTTGGTCACGGTCTTCTCGGCGGTTATCCCGCTCGCTTCGATCGCGCCGCCTCTGGGCGCCTGGACCCTGGAGCGCTTCGGCTACGTCGCATTGTTCGCTGAGGCTTCCATACCTTCCGCCATCGCCATTCTCATCACCTACAGCTTGCGCGCCACGGCCCGCCCTGAGAGCACGGGTGGACTCAACCTTGGCGTCGGATTGCAAAGCCGGCTATTGCTGCCTTACGCGACGATCATGATCGGCGGCATGTTGTACGGGTATTCGACGAGCTATCTCGCGGCCGATCTACATCAGCGGGCCATCGCGCTCGCCGCGTTCTTCGTGCCGTCGTCGATCGCGATCGTGGCCATGCGTTTCGCTGCCATGCGGGTTCTTTCCGCCACCGCGTTGCCGACCTTGGTTTTCGCCAGCCTCGTCATCTTCGCATTCGGCTTCGCATTGATCGCACTCGCCAGCGGGCCACTGGTGATGATCGTCGGCGCTTTGGCCTTCGGCATTGGCAACAGCATCATGCTGCCCGTTGTCGCCTCGTGGGTGGTGGAAGGGCTGGAGCCCGAGCAGCGTCCAGGCCCGCAGGCCATCAACATTTCAGCCTTTTATCTCGGCCTTTACGGGGCGCCGTATCCGGTCGCTCATCTCATCGGGGCGGTCGGCTATGTGTGGACCGAGTGGATTCTGGCCGGCATCGCATTGGCGATGAGCATTGTCGTGATCGCGATCGTGTCCGCGATGCGGCGCCGGGATTAGCGCCCTACGCCTGGACGCTTTCCAGCTCAGCCGAAAGCGTCAGCCATTCTTCCTCGGTGGCCGCCAGCGCATCCTTGAGTTCGGACCGCTGCCGCGACAGTTCCGCTGCCTTGGCATGGTCGCGCGAGAAGGCGTCGGGCGCCGCCAGAATCGTGTCGATACGCTCCAGCAGGTCTTCGAACTTGCGCATCTTCTGTTCAGCCGCTTCAATGCGTTTCTTCAGCGGCTGCGCGTCCTTGCGCGAACGTGGCACATCGCGCTTCGCCTCTTGCGCATCGCGCTTGTCCGCTTCAGGCATCTTGGCGTCTTCGCCGCGTGCCTTGCTCAGCACGTAGCGGACATAATCATCCATGTCGCCGTCGAAGGTCGATACCGTGCCGTTGTCGACGAGCCAGAGCCGGTCGGCGCAGGCTTCCAGCAGATAGCGATCATGCGAGACGAGGATGATCGCGCCTTCATATTCATTGATGGCTTCGATCAGCGCGGCGCGGCTGTCGATGTCGAGATGGTTGGTCGGTTCGTCCATGATCAGCAGGTGCGGCCCGCCGAAGGTCGCAAGCCCCATCAGCAGACGTGCCTTTTCGCCACCGGACAATTCGGTGATGCGCGTATCGGCCTTGCCGCCGGGAAAGCCGATCCGTGCGCATCTGGCGCGGATCTGCGCCAGGGTCGCGCCGCGCATCAGCGCGGCGACATGACTGTAGGCTGTGCCGCTGGCGTCGAGATCGTCGATCTGATGCTGGGCGAAGAAGCCGACATCGAGCCGCGAAGACCGTCGGATCGCGCCTTTCATCGGCTCAAGCCGATTGGCCACCAGTTTGGCGAAGGTCGATTTGCCGTTGCCGTTGGCGCCGAGCAGGCCGATGCGATCGTCGTTGGAGATCGACAGGTTGAGCCGTGACAGCACCGTGCGCTCGTCATAGCCGGTGGAGACGCCTTCCATCGCCACGATCGGGGGAGACAGCGGCTTCTCGGGCGAGGGGAAGTCGAACGGCAGCACGTCCTGATCGATCGTCGTCGACACAGGCTCCATCTTCTCGAGCATCTTCAGGCGTGACTGCGCCTGCCGCGCTTTCGTCGCCTGGGCGCGGAAGCGATCGACGAAGGCCTGCAGATGTTGGCGCCGTTCATCCTGCTTCTTGGCATGCTTGGCCTGGATTGCCTGCTGCTCGCGGCGTTGGCGCTCGAAGCTCGTGTAATTGCCGCGCCAGAGCGTCAGTTTCGCCTGGTCGAGATGCAGGATGTGATCGGCCACGGCGTCCAGCAGGTCGCGATCATGGCTGATGACAATGATAGTGGCGGGATAGCGGCCGAGATAGTCGACGAGCCACAAGGTGCCTTCGAGATCGAGATAGTTGGTCGGCTCGTCGAGCAGCAGCAGATCAGGCTGGGCGAAGAGCACGGCGGCGAGCGCCACGCGCATGCGCCAGCCGCCGGAGAATTCCGACAGCGACCGCTGCTGCGCGTCATGGTCGAAGCCGAGACCGGCAAGAATTTCCGCCGCGCGGGCGGGTGCCGCATGGGCGCCGATATCGGCCAGCCGGGTCTGGATGTCGGCGATGCGATGGGCGTCGGTGGCGGTCTCGGCCTCCGCCAGCAGGGCGGCGCGCTCGAGATCGGCATCAAGCACGAAATCGATCAGGCTCTGCGGCCCGCCCGGCGCTTCCTGCTCGACCCGGCCGAGCCGGGCCTGGCGAGGCAGGGTGATCGTGCCGCTTTCAGCCGAGATTTCGTCTGCTATCAGCCGGAAAAGCGTGGTTTTTCCTGCACCATTGCGGCCGACGAAGCCGATTCGCGCGCGTTCGGGCAAAACGGCGCTGGCGCCGTCAAACAGCATCCGCGCCCCAAGGCGATAGGTCAGGTTGGCGATCTGCAACATCGGGCTGTCATGGGCACAGACGCGCCCCGGCGCAAGTCCCATATTGTCTCAGAGCATATTCCAGAGCGCCGCGTTTACCGGCGCGCCACCGTCGATGGCGCCTGGGTCCTGCCGCTCATGAATGCCCGGAAAACCGGATTGTTGTTGAGCGCGTTCCGGCCGCCTTCGACCAATTGGTCGACCGTGGCCGGGGGCAGTTTGAAACTGGTTTCAACATTGTCGAGATTGCCGCGCGAAGGTCCGAGATCGTCGAACGAGACGCGGCCGACATGAAAGGTGACGTCGCGGCAATTCCAGCCTGCCGTCGTGCCGCGCAGCCTGGTGACTTCGGCCATGGAAAGCGAGCAGCGCCAGGTGCGCAGATCGCGCTCCCAATCCTGCATCACCGCCAGAAAGTAGTCGTAGCCCTTGTAGGAGCCGGCATCGATGGCCGCGTCGGTGACGGCCGAGGCCAGTGCGAAGGCGCCGGGTGAGGCAAGCTGGCTCGTCCAGTTGCCGGCGGGGCCGCGGCCGCTGTCGACTACAAGGAACAGCAGGCGGCGGGCGCGCGCCGCCTGGTCGGGGCGCAGCGGCGCATAGCCGGTGTCACGGTTGGCGCGGATGATGGAGACGGGCTGCACGCCGAGATTGTCGGTGAGGCCGCCATCGAGAAGCTTGATGTAACGGAACCGCTGCGGATCGCCGCGCAACCGCGTCAGCGCCTGCGCGGTGGCGCGGAGCATCTGTGGCGCGTCGGGATCGCGTAGCGAGCGCTGCATCCATTGCGGCAGCTTCGAGCCGCAGGACGATCCGAAGTTTTCGACATTGATCGGCGTGAACACGCCGGGCACGGCGGCCGAGGCGGCGACGGCCTCGGAAATGCGCGTGCGGCCGAGATCGCCGCAGATCGCGCTGAATGTCAGAGGCTCGAAGGTGAAGGGCACGCGGTTGTAGATGTCGGACGCGGAAATCCAGACGATCGGCTTCTTGCGCGAGAACAGATCGTTGAAGGTCGCGCCCTGGAATAGATTGTCGTCAAGCCAGCGCGGAAATCTGGAGGTGTCGTTGACGCCGCCGTCGGTGAGAATGCGCAGCACATTGCCGACCGAGACCTGCGTGTCGAAACCCTCCTCGGCATTGCGCAGCAGGAAGCGCTCGCGGAACGAGGCGAGGCCGCCGCGCCCGTGCAGGCCAAACCATGCGGCCGGAACCGAGCCGCCCGAGACGCCGGCGACGAAGTCGACGTCGTCGGTCAGCCGCCTGCGCGTGCCGGGCGTGTTCTTTTCGTCGAGGCCGAGCAGCACGCCCTGGGCAAAGGCGGCGGCCCGCATGCCACCGCCGGAAAACGCCAGCCCGATGATCGTATTATCGGCGGCGCTAAGCTCCGGATTCCAGTTGCCCTGGTCGGCTACATTGCTGATTTCAGGATTGATCGGCAGATTGAGTCCGACACCGCCACCACACGCGGCTAGCGTGGCGGAGAGCACAGCCACTCCGCAAATCCGCAGAAACTGCCGCATGCGCTGGGACTCTTACTGAACCGTTACGAGATTCAATACTATCCCAATCATGACCGATTGGCGAACCGCGGCGCGACCGTGCCCGCCGTGGACGTAAACATGGTTAATGCAGGCAACTGTCTCAGGCTCATGTTTCCACCGGATATCCCGCCTCGCGCCACGCTTTGATGCCGCCGTCAAGCGCCGCGACCCGGCTGTATCCGAGTTCGCGCAGGGTCGCAGCCGCCAGGGTTGAAATCTTGCCAAACTCGCAGGATGTCAGGATTCTTACCGTCGGATCCGGCAGTTCGACATTGACCCGCAGTTCCAACTGTCCACGCGGCAGATGTTTCGCTCCGGGAATGTGCCCAGTCAGAAACCCCTCACGTTCGCGCAGGTCAAGAATTACGAAGTCGCGCCGATTGTCGCCGATGCGCTCGCTGAGTTCGGCCAACGACATGAAGGGAACCTTGGCACTGGCCTCAGCCAGGAGTTGGGCGACAGATTTGCCGCCGCTCATGTTGGTGCGCAGGGCCTCGGTCAGGTGTGTTGGGGCCGCCATGTCCAGCTTTTCCATCATCTCGACGAAAGCCGCTCGTTCGGTCTTCTGCAGGCGGGGATTATCGGCGATCTCGGCGCCGATCGTCGAGTGGCCGCGGCCTTTGTAATCATGCCCGGGGTAGACGAGGGTTTCGGGCGGCAGCTTCAGGACTCTTTGAAACAGGCTTTCGTAAAGCGCGTGCGGATCGCCGGTTGGCAGATCGGTTCGCCCGGTCCCGCCAATCAGCAGAGTGTCGCCTGTAAATACCCGATCGGCCATCACCAGGCAGAGGGAGTCCCGCGTATGCCCGGGCGTGTGCAGGGCTTTCAGCCGGAGTTCGCCGACGATCAGCATGTCGCCGTCGTCGAGCCGCAGGTCCGCATACGGGGCCGGGCTCAGCCGATGCATGACGACCGGCGCCGATAGCGTCTTGCCGATCTCGCGGCTGGCCGAGAAGTGGTCTGCATGGGTGTGGGTGTCGACGACGTAGCGGATATGCACGCCGTGCTGGTTTGCGAAGCCCGCGTAACGGTCGACCTGCGAGAGCTCAGGATCAATCAGCACCGCTGCCCGCGTCGTCTCGCATCCCACGATGTAGGATTTGCAGCCGCCGGCAACGAAGGTTTCAAAAATCATCTTCTACTCTTCCGCCCCCGGCGACAGCAACTGCGAGTGTCCCGTCCCATGACGCTGTTGCGCTTCAATCCTTAGGCTGCGCGACAGTTCGCAGATAGGGCTTCAGGGTGCGGAAGCCGGCCGGATATTTCTGCTTCGCCTGTTCGTCGGAGACTGAGGTCGGGATGATGACGTCATCTCCCTGTTTCCAGTTCACCGGCGTCGCGATCGAATGCTTCGCCGTGATCTGGCAGGAATCGAGCAGGCGCAGCACTTCGTCGAAATTGCGCCCGGTGCTCATCGGGTAGGTGAGCATTGCCTTGATCTTTTTGTCCGGGCCGATGATGAAGACCGAACGCACCGTGGCGTTATCGTTGGCGGTGCGCCCTTCCGAGGTCGTGCCGCCTTCCGGCAGCATGTCGTAGGCGGTGGCGACCTTGAGCTGCGGGTCGCCGATCATCGGATAGTTGACCGCATGCCCCTGGGTCTCTTCGATGTCTTTGCTCCAGCGCGCATGGCTGTCGACCGGATCGACGCTCAGGCCGATGATCTTGGTATTGCGCTTGTCGAATTGCGGCTTGAGCCCGGCCATATAGCCGAGTTCGGTGGTGCAGACGGGCGTGAAGTCTTTGGGATGCGAGAACAGAATGGCCCAGCTATCGCCGATCCAGTCGTGGAAGTTGATCGTGCCTTGGGTCGTCTCCGCCGTGAAGTTCGGCGCTTCGGAATTGATTCTCAGGGACATCGGAGTTCTCCGCTTGAAGCCAGCCTCGATTGTGACCTGAACTAGCAATCAAAGCCAGCATTTCAATGTCGCTCATGCGGTCTCTCGCAGAGAATAAAAATTCTCCTAGTCGAAGTCCCCTGACAGCTCCAGCCGCGTCATCTCCGGCAGTACCGCCATGTGATTGTAGTTCTCGTGGCCGAGGCCGACGATGACCTGCGTGCCGGGCTTTTTGAACTCGGCGATCTGCGCCGGCGTGAAGGCGAAGTGCACGAACTGCACCGACGAGGCTTTGCCTTCGCTGGTCGTACGGTCCTGGTCGGCCTCCGGCGCGCCGGTGATCTTCTGGCCGCCGATGCTGATGAAGGCGGTATCCTCGATGCCGCCGAGCCGGCTGAGAATGCGCTTGCGCCGCTCCGGATCGTCGATCTCGATCATGAACGTCGCGACGAGCTCCTGGCCCTTCGGCACCAGCGGATTGTACGCCGCCAGCTCGTCGACAAGCTGCTCCTCGCCGCCGCGCTCGATGTGCAGCATCTCCTGGATCTGCAGCCACATGGTCTCGAAGTTCTCGAAATAGAACGTCACGTTCGGGCCGACATCGACACGGCGGTTGCGCTTGGTGGCGGCAATGCGCCGGCGCGTCTCGACCCTGACCTTCGCATAGTCCGCCGGCGGCAGAATATCGGCCTTGGTGATCTCGTGTTTGGCTGGCGGTCTTGTCATGGCCTGATCCACTCGTACGGTTCCGCCACTCTCTACAACGCGGCAGGCCCGAAAACTAGACTTGCAAAATTAGACTTCGATGCCGTAGGCGCGCGCGATCAACTGGATCGGATGCTTCACCAGGGCGGGCTTCGGCTTGTCGGCTCCCAGGGCGTCGATCCCCTGCGAGATATGGACGCCCGCGAGCGGACATTCCGATGTCACATAGGCCTTGCCGCCATTGCCCGCCGCGCGGGCGACCGGCCGCCCGACCTTCTTGGCGACATCGAAATTGCCTTTCTTGAAGCCCCAGGCGCCGCCGTGGCCGGAGCAGCGCTCCATCACCTGCACGTCGGCCTGCGGCAGCAGCTTCAGCATCTCCGTCGCCTTCTGGCCCATGTTCTGGGCGCGCGAATGACAGGAGAGATGTAGCGACACGCCGCCCGGGATCGGCTGCATGCCTGTGGCGATGCCGTTCTTCTTGGCGACGTCGACGACATATTCGCTGAGATCGAACGTGCCGGCCGAAAGCTTCTTCACCTCCGCATCACCCGGCAGGATCAGCGGCCATTCGAATTTCAGCATCAGCGCGCAGGAGGGGACGAGCGCGATGACGTCATAGCCTTTGTCGATCCATTCGTTCAGCGCCTTGGCGACGATCTTCGCGGATTTAGCGACCTCCGCGATGTGGCCCTGTTCCAGCATCGGCATGCCGCAGCAGTGGGGATGCACCACTTCGGTCTCGACGCCGTTACGCGCCAGCACCGCGCGTGCGGCAAGCCCGACGGACGGATCGTTGTAATTGTCGAAGCAGGTAGCATAGAGCACGGCCTTACGGCCGAAGCCCGGCGCATCGCGATTGATCTCCGGCGTGGTGGCGCGCGCCTGGCTCGTCAGCGGCGAAGAGGCATATTTCGGCAGCTCGGCTTTCGCATCGAGGCCGGTGACCTTTTCGAGGATGCTACGTGCGACCGGGTTGCTGCTCGACGTCACCAAATTGACGAGCGGCGCGACAAGGCCGGCAAACTTGCCGTTGCGGTCGGTCTCGGCAAGTTGTTTGTCGATGAAGGATGTCTCGCCCTTCTTCGCTTCGACGGCGCGATAGCGCAGCATCAGATGCGGGAAGTCGAGATTGAATTCGTGCGGCGGCACGTAGGGGCACTTCGTCATGAAGCACAGGTCGCAGAGCGTGCAGGCATCGACGACCGATTTGAAGTCGCTGCTGGCGACGGTGTCGAGCTCTTCGGACGGCGCTGCGTCGACGAGATCGAACAGCCGCGGGAATGAATCGCAAAGATTGAAGCAACGCCTGCAGCCGTGGCAGATGTCGAAGACGCGGCGCAGTTCTGCGTCCAGCTTTTCCTCGTCGTAGAAGTCAGGGTTCTGCCAGTCCAGCGGATGCCGGGTCGGCGCTTCGAGGCTGCCTTCTCTCATGCCTGTCTTTCTTGGTTCTGCTGACGTTCATATGAAGACGGCCGGAGTCGAAACTCCGGCCGCGGCCGACAAAATCGGCGTGGTGCTTACTTGATTTCGTCGAGGGCGCGCTGGAAACGGCCGGCGTGCGAACGCTCGGCCTTGGCCAGCGTTTCGAACCAGTCGGCGATTTCGTCGTGGCCTTCTTCGCGCGCCGTGCGCGCCATGCCCGGATACATGTCGGTGTATTCGTGCGTCTCGCCGGCGACGGCGGCAGCGAGGTTCAGATTGGTGGCGCCGATCGGCAGGCCGGTGGCCGGATCACCGCATTCCTCGAGGAACTCGAGATGGCCGTGCGCGTGGCCGGTCTCGCCTTCGGCGGTGGAGCGGAACACGGTCGCAACATCGTTGTAGCCTTCGACGTCGGCCTTTTGTGCGAAATAGAGGTAACGGCGGTTCGCCTGCGACTCGCCCGCAAATGCTTCCTTGAGATTATTCTCGGTCTTGCTGCCCTTAAGAGCCACTGTTCGCCTCCGTGGGAATGATTGCTGATGTTCCGGAGACGGGTTCCACGAGGATCGCATCGCCCGTATCCGGATCGCGTTCATCCTTGGAATTATTCCAAGTTTAAAGTCAATTAATTCAGAGGCGTTGTCCGCCGCCAACCGTGGCACTGAGACATAAGGCCGCTGCCGCAATCGAGCTTCCCTATGAAAACAATAGGGAAGGCCGATAATCGTGGCGAGGATGGTGTCGCTATTTCTGCAGCTTGCGGACCGAGTCCGGCAGGCAGGCGCGAGTCAGCCGCGCCAGTTCGACCAGCGCCTTCAGGCGCGGGCTGTTGCGGCGATAGATCAGCCGCACCCGCCGGCTCGCCTCGTCGCCGGCGAGCGGCCGGATGGCGATCTGCACATTGGTGGTGCGGCCGCTGCCGACGGCCAGTTGCGGCAGCAACGTCACGCCGAAGCCCGCCGCCGTCAGATGCAGCAGCATCTCGAGCGACGTCGCGCGCGTATCGGCCTTGGTGGCGGAACCGACCTGCGGATGGCCGCACAGATCGATCACCTGGTCGCGCAGGCAGTGACCGTCGGCGAGCAGCAGCAGCGATGTTGGGTCGATATCGCTCGATTGCACGGTTTTGAGCGCGAGCAGGGGATGGTTGGGCGGCGTCGCCACCCAGAACGGCTCATCGAACAGCTCTATCGATGTCAATTCCGGCGGCTCCGGCGCCGTCGCGATGATGGCGGCGTCAAGCTTGCCTTGCGCCACCAGCGGCACCAGATGGTCGGTCATGTCCTCGACGATGACGAGTGGCGCGTTGGGCAGCTTGTCGGCCGCCGCCGGCAGCACGAAGGGCATCAGGTAGGGGCCAAGCGTGGGAATGACGCCGAGCCGCAACCGGCCCGACAACGGATCGCGGTTGGAGCGCGCCGTATCGAGGATATCGTTCGAGGCCGAGACTGCGCGGCGGGCGTGCTCGAGAATCTGCTCGCCAGCCTCGGTCGGCCGGATCGAGCGTCCGACCCGGTGAAAGATTTCGACGCCAAGCTCCTGTTCCAGCTTGGCCACCTGGCCGCTGAGGGTGGGCTGGCTGACGTTGCAGGCGGCGGCGGCGTTACCGAAATGCGCATGCTCGGCGAGGGCGAGGATATACTGAAGGTCGCGAAGATTCATGCCTGTCCTATTGATCGATTATGACGATGTATATATGAAGTTTCATTGTCCATATCAATGGAGAATGGCCGGCGCAGGGCGCCGTTCGGGTACGGTTTCCTGCAATCAGCGTTCATAGCGGATTAAAATAACGGCCATATTCCGGGGCTAACTTTATATCGCGTCAGTGCCGGCGCGTCCTTGAACGCTTTCTAAGGTGCGGCTATAAGCCCGGCTCCAAGCCCAGATTTTGCCAACAAGGAAACCGCTTTTCATGGCCCTCGAAAGAACGTTCTCGATCCTCAAGCCCGACGCGACGCGCCGCAACCTGACGGGAGCGATCAATGCCCTCATCGAGAAGGCCGGGCTCCGCATCGTCGCGCAGAAGCGCATCCACATGACCCGCGGCCAGGCCGAAACCTTTTACGGCGTTCACAAGGACCGTCCGTTCTTCGGCGAACTGGTCGAATTCATGACCTCCGCTCCGGTCGTCGTCCAGGTTCTGGAAGGCGAGAACGCCATCGCCAAATATCGCGATGTCATGGGCGCCACCAACCCGGCGAACGCCGCTCCGGGCACGATCCGCAAGGAATTCGCGCTCTCGGTCGGCGAAAACTCGGCCCACGGCTCTGACGCTGCCGAGACGGCTGCCCAGGAAATCGCGCAGTTCTTCGCGGGCAACGAAATCGTCGGCTGAGACAAACAAGACGAGAGTTCGGTTCTGATGAAATCGGAACCGAACAGCTTCAATCCGGCAGCGGCTTGCCTTTTGTCTCGGGCAAGAACGGTGCTGCCGCCAGTCCGACGATATAGATGGATGACAGCACCATCGCCGCCATGCCGAACCCGCCGAATGCCAGAATGAGGTTGCCGGCCAGGAACGGACCCAGGAAGGCGATGAAGCGCGGCGCGTTGAACGCGAAAGCCAGAGCGGTGGCGCGCATGCGCGTTGGAAACAGCTCCGGCAGCCACACCGGCATCCACGAATATTGACCGTTCGAGAAAATGGCGTTGACGAAGGCCAGAACCAGCAGCCAGTGCAGGTCCTTGGTCGAGAAGAACAGCACCGGCGTCAGAATCCAGGCCAGCAAAAAGAACGCCATCGTGACTGGCTTGCGGCCAAGCGCATCCGCCAGGAAGCCGAACGCGATATAGCCGGTGATCGAGCCGGCGGTATAAGCCATGCCCGCGTAGCTCGCCCATTGCGCGGCCTGCAAGCCATTGCCCCCGGCGATGGAGCCGATGAACGGCGGCACCCATGTCGATATGCTCCAGAAGCCGATGGTGGTGGTCAGCGACATCAGGAACACGATCACGGACCAGCGGCGCGTCACCGGGTCGGTGAACAGATCGACGAGCGTGAACTTCGCGATCTGGGCATCGCTCTCCGACAGGGTTTCGCCACCGAGCTTGCGCGTCTGCGCCTCGGCCCGCTTGGCTTTCGCCATTTCCCAGATTTCGGATTCAGGAACCGCCCGCCGGATCCACAGTGTCAGCAGGGCCGGCAGAACCCCGATCAGATACATATAGCGCCAGGCATCCGGCCCCATGGGCGCCAGCAGCAGCCAGACCAGGGAGGCGATGAAGAAGCCGATGCCGAGCCCGCACTGCATGAGGCCGGCGCCTTTGCCGCGCGCCTTGTCGGGCCACAGCTCCGCCATCATCGCCGACCCCGTCGCCCATTCCGAACCGACGGCGACACCGACGAGGAACCTGAAAAGCGCGAACGACCACCAACTGAAGGCGAAGGCCGACAGCCCCGTCATGATCGAATAGGCGAGGATGGCGAAAACCATCATCCGCTTGCGGCCGATATAGTCGGCGAGGATGCCGCCGAGCAGGCCGCCGACGCCCCAGCCGAGCAGATTGATGCCGATGATCGCGCCGATATAATAGGGGAGCTGCGCATGCAGCGACGGGTCGAGCAAGTCTCGCAAGGCTGTGCCGGCCGTCAAAATCAGCGCATAGTTCTCGAAACCGTCGAACAGCCAGCCGAGATTGGTGGCGAGCAGAATATACCACTGCTTGCGGCTGAGCGTCTTATACCAGGGAATGTCGGCTTCGGACATGGCTGTCGACGACGTACTCATGCTCCCCTCCCTAAATTTAAGCGCTTTTGACTAGGCGGCGGCAGCCGCACGCATGCGTGCGGCTGCGCTCTTCGTGGCGCGGACGATTTCCGGATAGGCGGCGCATCGACAGAGATTGCCGGCAAGATGACCCTTGATCTCGTCGTCGGTCGGATCGGCGTTGCGCTCAAGCAACTGGTGGACCATCAAGACGAAGCCGGGCGTACAGAAGCCGCATTGAAAGGCGCCTTCATCGATGAACGCCTGTTGGACCGGACTGAGTGTACCGGATTGATCCAGGCTTTCGACTGTCGTCAGCGCGCGTCCTTCCACGAGCTGCGCAAGGGTGAGACATCCCGAGACGGCGACGCCATCGAGCAGCACCGTGCAACAACCGCACAGTCCCTGGCCGCAACTCTCGCGCGCGCCGTACAGGTGCAAACTTTGCAACAGGTCGACAACGGTGAAATAGCTTTTGACCCTGGCCGAGGTCGGCTGGCCGTCCAGGGTGAAGCGGATGAGGTTTGAAGAATCCATCTGATCAATCCTTGGATGCGGCTTGCAGCGCACGAAACACCGCTTCCGGCGTCAGTGGCAGTTCCGTGAGACGGACGCCGACGGCATCGTGAATGGCATTGGCGATGGCCGGAGAAACCCCGAAGGTGGCGCTTTCGCCGACGCCCTTCGCCCCATAAGGCCCCGAGTGCTGGTTGGCTTCCACGATATGATTCTCCATGATCGAAGGCACATCGTGGACTCCAGGAATCTTATAATCGGCGAGCGACGCATTGGTCACCTGTCCGCCATCCAGCTCCATCTTCTCCGTGAGCGTGAAGCCGAGCTGCATGATCGCTGCGCCCGACAACTGGGTTTCGACGATCTTCGGATTGAGCGGACGCCCAAGATCGGCGGCGTTGATCATGCGCAGAATGCGCACATGGCCGGTTTCCGTATCGACTTCCACTTCGACGCCGGTGCCGCCGATCATCCAGAACGGCGTCACGTTCTCCGACAGCCCGGTCGCCAGATCGGGCGACGTGTAACTCGGTATGAAAGTGCCCACGCCGATGACATTGCCGGCTTGCATGCCGAACTTCTTCTTGAACAGATCGGAGGTCTGATAGTTGGTGCCAGGTGTCAGCCCAAGGCTGGCCGCCATTTCGGCGAGTTGCTCCTTGGCATGGGCCGCCGCCATCTTCACCGCATTGCCCATATGAAAGGTCGAGCGCGATCCGAGCGTCGCCATGTCGTAGGGCGTCACGTCCGTATCCGGCCGCACGACCCGGATCGTTTCCGTCTCGATGCCAAGCGTCTCGGCGACGATCTGCGCCATGGCGGTATCCGATCCCTGGCCCATGTCCACCGTGGACATGTACAGATTGGTCGATCCGTCCGCCGCGACATTGACGATCGCCACCGACGTTGTCGGCGAGATCGATGCCTTGAAGCCGATGGCGATGCCGCGGCCGCGGCGAACCGTGCCGGTTCCGCGATCGAACGGTGCCGACCACTGCATCCGTTCGGCAATGCATTCGAGCACCGGCTCGATGGCCGCATCTTGCATGATGGTGCCGGTCGCATGCGGCCGGCCGTCCTTCAGGATGTTGCGACGGCGCAGCTCCAGCGGATCGATGCCGAGACCGCGTGCGATGAGGTCGGTATGGCTCTCGTAAGCCCATACCAGTTGCGGAATGCCGAAGCCGCGCAGCGCGCCGGCTGGCGGCCGGTTGGTATAAAGTGCGTAGGAATCGATCGCTACGTTCTCGATGTCATAGGGCCCCGGCGCCGTAAAACCGGACTTCTGCGTGACGCGCGGGCCGATGTCCGCGTAGGCGCCGCCGTTCCAGAACACTTCGCAATGGCGCCCCGTGATAACGCCGCTTTTGGTGACGGCGCTCTTGATGCGAAACGTCGTGGCATGTTTGGTGATGGTGTAGAATTGCTCTTCCATCGTCAGCGAGAGTTTGACAGGCCGACGCACCATCAAGGCGAGACAGGCGACGAGCGCCTCCAGCTTGATGTAGAGTTTTGCGCCGAAGCCGCCGCCAAGATGGGGCACCTTCACCCGCACGCGGTTCTCCGGCCAGCCGAACAGGCGCGCGATCTCGGTGCGTACGAAGGACGGGCTCTGCGAGGCGGTGTGAATGGTCATGACGCCGTCGCCGGGCTCCGCGAGCGACACCATCGGCTCCAGCGGCGTGTGCATGACCTGCTGCGAACGGAACTCATGTTCATAGACATGATCGGCCGCCGCGAAGGCGTCGCTCGTGTCGCCGCGTCTGAGATGATAGTCCAGCGCGATATTTGTATTGCGATGCGCGGCCACATGTTTGAGGTCGGCGAAAGTGCCGGCCGGCTTCAGCGCGTCATGCACGATCGCCTTGGAGGTCATCGCCTCCACTTCGTCGAAGACCGGCTCCAGATCCTCATATTCGGCGAAGATCAGTTGCACCGCCTCGGCCGCCACATAGGGGTCTTCCGCCAGCACCACCGCCACCGGTTCGCCAACGTGCCGGACCTTGTCCAGCGCCAGGACCGGCTGATCGTGGAACGCCGGGCCATAGTAAGGCTCGGGTACGACCTTGCGGATGTCCTCGCCGGTGATGACGCTGTGAACGCCGGGCAGGGCAGCGGCCGCCGTGGTGTCGATCGAGACAATGCGGCCATGGGCGCTGGTGCTGCGAAACACCTTCACATGGAGCATCCCGGGGAGCGTGAGATTGTGCGTGTAATCGGCGCGGCCAGTCACCTTCTGGCGCGCTTCGAGACGCGGCACGGAACGACCGACCTGACCGGCAGGCATGGGCTTTACCAAGGTCATCGAACAGCTCCGCGCGTGAGAGCGTCGCGCAACGCGCGGCGGACATAGACATGTAAGAGGCTGCTCTTGTATTCAGCCGAGCCGCGAGCATCGTCGATCGTCTCGGCTTCCGCCACGGCGGCATCGGCGGCGCGTGCGAAGGTCTCAGCGTTGGCGTCTGCACCCTTGAGTTGCGCCTCGGCGGTCGCGAGCCGGGTCAGTTTCTCGGTCGCTGCCGATACCATGAGGCGGCTGTCGGCGATGACGCCATCGACGATACGCAGCGAAACCGCAACGCCGAGCGCCGGCCAGTCGTCGGCTGACCGCGTCGTGCACTTGTGGTAGACGGAGGCCCAGCCCGCCTGGGAGGGAACGTTCACCTGCGTCAGTAATTCGCCCCGGCCCAAAACTGTCTCATAATAGCCCGCGAACAAATCCTCGACCGCGATCGTTCGTTCGCCGTCCGGCCCCACCGCGCGAACGCTGGCCTGCAGCGCCGCCAGAACCGGCGGGAGATCCATATGGGGGTCGCCATGGGCGAGGTTGCCACCGATCCGCGCTGCATTTCGCACCCGCACATTGGCCAGGCGTTTCATCGCCTCCGGGATGAGCGGCGCGACTTTCTGCACGATGGGAGAATGTTCGACCGTCGACAATGTTGCCAGCGCGCCGATCCGCAGGCTCCCGTCATCGCCGATGCCGATTGCCGCGTGTTCCGGCTCGATGCTGTCGAGCCGGACGAGGCTCGTCGGCGTGAAGACGCCGGTCTTCATCATCAGCATAAGCCCGGTGCCGCCGGAAAAGGCGCGCACCCCGTTGTCTTCGGTATCGAGTAAGGCGATGGCCTCGGCTAGGGAGGACGGCCGGACGAGTTCAAAATCTCTCATGGCGCCCCCTCGCTTTTGGCCGCGAACGCCGCGTTGATGTTTTTCACAAAGCTGCGTTCCATCTCCTTGGCCTTTGCCTTCAACACCGGTTGTCCGATGCTGCCGAGCCTGCCGGTCAGGGCAACGTCGATTTCATAGACGATGTCGGTAGCGTTACCGGCCGGCGTCAGTTGCGCCATGGCGGTGGAGGTCAGCCGGCCGACGATTCCAATCGGCGTGCCGTCCGCTTTCACGGCGATTGTTTCCGGTGGCACCTTGTTGATGAACTCCACGGCGACATTGAAGCTGAATTTGATGTAGGCGATCCGTGTTTCGAGTTTCGCCGTGTAGTGAAGCGGGTCCTGCTCCTGCAGATCGCTGACACCCTCGACGCATGAAGCGAAGAAATGCGCGTCGTTGAGGCGTTCGTAGACCGCCTCGCGAGGGGCGGGGACCTGGAACGTTCCGGTGATTTTCATCCTGCAGAAACTCGCAAAAGGCATCCTCCTCAGGGCTCTTGCGCCCCTGTCCGTCGTCACCAGACCGAAACGGGGATCGCAGCGCCTGCAATTTCATTTGTGGGCAGCCTAAGGGCGCTGGCGGCAGCGAAACAAACGAAAGCTTTTCAAGGCCTCATTAAATATTATAATGACCCTGATCTGCGGCAGCATGGGGCTCGGAGAGGGATTTTGCTGCAACGCCTGCCGTCCATGCCGAGCCTGCGCGCCTTCGAGGCCACCGCGCGACACTTAAGCTTCACCCGGGCCGCCACCGAGCTCAATCTGACCCAAGGCGCGGTCAGCCATCAGATTCGCGGGCTGGAGGAGATGCTGGGCCTCAGGCTCTTCATCCGCGAAGGCAATGCGATCCGGATCACCGAGGCCGGCCAGGAATATCTATCGTCCGCCCGGCTGGCGATCACGGAAATGCTCGTCGCCACGGAACGGGCGGTCGACCGGCAAAGAGGCGATATCCTAACGATCGCCTGCCTCGGGACATTCGCCATAAAATGCCTCATGCCCAATCTGCCGGATTTCGTTCGTGCCTATCCCAACATCGGCCTGAAAGTCCGCACGCTCGTGCCCTCCGTCTCCGCGCTCCCCAGCGACTACGACGTCGCCATCCAATACGGTGTGCCGGAGGATTGGCCGGACCTCGCCGTCGTGAAGATCACCGATGAGGAACTGTTTCCCGTCTGCTCGCCCGCTCTCCTCAGGGGTGCGCATCCCATATCCGAGCCGCGGGATCTCGCCGCGCACACCATCATCCGCACCGCATCGCCATGGATCCTGAGAGACGACTGGCCGCATTGGCTGGAGAAGGCCGGCATCGGCGGCGTCGGCTTTGCGGCGGAGATGACTTGCGATCTGCTTTATCCATCCTACCAGGCGGCCATCGAAGGCCTGGGCGTCGCCATGGGGCGGAGCGCCGTCGTCGCCTCCGACATCGCGGCGGGCAGGCTGGTAGAGCCGTTCAGGATCCGTCTCGGCTCCGCCTTGGGGTATCATCTGGTCATGGCGCGTGAACGATCCAAGTTGTCGAAAGTAGAGGCATTTCGAGACTGGGCGCTGGGTCGCTTTTACAAGCAGCTCAAGCCATAGTCTGATAATGTGCCGGCATGAATGCACCCGCCAACATCGAGCGCCGCCCCTCCGTCTGTCCGCACGACTGTCCATCCGCCTGCGCGCTGGATGTGGAAGTCATCGACGGCCAGCGTATCGGCCGCATCCACGGCGCGAGGGACCATTCCTATACAGCCGGCGTCATCTGCGCCAAGGTCGCGCGCTATGCCGAGCGTATCCACCATCCCGATCGTCTGCTGCATCCGCTAAAGCGCGTAGGCCCCAAGGGCTCGGGACAGTTTGCGCGCATCACCTGGGATGAGGCCCTCGATGAAATCGGCGCGCGCTTCAACGCGGCCGAACGCGAACATGGCGCGCAGAGCATCTGGCTCAACTATTATGCCGGCACCATGGGCAAGGTGATGAAGGACGGAATCAACCGTCTTGCCCATGCCAAGAAATATTCGCGCCACAATGGCACCATCTGCGTCAATCTCGCCTGGCCGGGCTTTCTCGCCGGCACCGGCTATATGGCCGGTCCCGATCCGCGCGAGATGGCGAAATCCGATTGCGTCGTCATCTGGGGCACCAACGCGGTTGCCACGCAGGTCAATGTGATGACCCATGCGCTGCGCGCCCGCAAGGAGCGTGGCGCGAAGATCGTCGTCATCGACATCTATAACAACGACACGATGAAACAGGCCGATATGGCGCTCTGCCTGCGGCCCGGCAGTGACGGCGCGCTTGCCTGTGCCGTCATGCATGTGCTGTTTCGCGATGGTCTTGCCGATCGCGCCTACCTGGAAAAATACACCGATGTGCCCGGCGAGCTCGAAGCGCATCTGCGGAGCCGCGATCCGCAATGGGCGTCGGCGATCACCGGCCTCAAGGTTGAGGAGATCGAAGCGTTTGCGAAACTCGTCGGCACGACGAAGCGCACGTTCTTCCGTCTCGGCTATGGCTTCTCGCGCCAGCGCAACGGAGCCTCCAACATGCATGCGGCAGCCAGCATCGCGGCGGTCACCGGCTGCTGGCAATATGAAGGCGGCGGCGCCTTTCACAACAACGCCGGCATTTTCAATCTGAAGTTGCCGCTCGTCACCGGCGCCGACGTCATGGATACGTCGACGCGCGCGCTCGATCAATCGCGGGTTGGCGCCGTGCTGTGCGGCGATGCGGATGCGCTCAAGGGCGGCCCGCCTGTGAAAGCGATGCTGATCCAGAACACCAATCCGGTCTCCGTCGCGCCCGACCAGACCCGCGTGAAACAGGGCTTCGCGCGCGAGGATCTTTTCCTGGTGGTGCATGAGCAATTCATGACCGAGACGGCGGCGATGGCCGACATCGTCCTGCCGGCGACCATGTTCCTCGAACACGACGACATCTACACCGGCGGCGGCCATCAATATATCGAACTGGCGAAGAAGCTTGTCGAGGCGCCGGGCGAATGCCGCAACAACCACGAGGTCATCTGCGCCATCGCCGCGCGTGTCGGCGCGCAACATCAAGGGTTTGCCATGACGCCGCGCCAGCATATCGATGCCGGCCTGCGCACATCGGGATGGGGCTCGATCGAGGATCTGGAAAAGCTCAACTGGCGCGACGTGCAGCCGGATTTCGACACTGCGCATTTCATCAACGGCTTTCACTGGCCCGACAGGAAATATCATTTCAAGGTCGACTGGCAGCGCGTTCCCTTCGGCGGCGAACTGTCCAGCCCGTGGCGTGACATGCCCAATCTGCCCGATCACTGGGCCGTCAACGAGAACCCGGACGAGGAGCATCCGTTCAAGCTGGCGACAAGCCCGTCGCGCTCTTTCCTCAACTCGACCTTCAATGAAACACCGTCGTCATTGATGCGCGAGGTCAGGCCGACCGTGCTGGTGCATCCGCAGGATGCCGTGCGCCTCAACATCGCCGACGGCGACAAGGTCATCCTCGGCAACATGCGTGGTGAAGTGCGCCTGCATGCCAAATATTTCATCGGCGTCCAGCGGGGCGTGCTGATCTCCGAAGGCATCTGGCCCAACCACGCTTTTGAGGACGGCAAGGGCATCAACACTTTGACCGGCGCCGACGCGCCGGCGCCCTACGGCGGTGCGGCGTTTCATGACAATCGCGTGTGGTTGCAACGGGCGCCCGGACAATGAACGAGACCCAGCAGGACAATCTCTCCGCGACATGCCAATGCAGCAAGGTGAAGATCGAGACCGTCGGCCAGCCGATCATTGCGGCTGCATGCTATTGCACGAGCTGCCGGGAAGCCGGGCGCCGCTTCGAGCAATTGCCGTCCGCGCCGCCCGTCCTCAACGCGACCGGCGGAGCTGACTACCTGTTGTACCGCAAGGACCGCATAAAATGCGTGGCGGGGCAGGCGTATCTCGAAGAGCATCGGCTCAAGCCTGAATCGCCGACGCGGCGTGTCCTCGCCACCTGCTGCAACTCGGCAATGTTCGCCGACTTCACCAAGGGACATTGGCTGACATTGTACCGCAACCGCTTTCCGGCAGGCGCGCCGCCCATCGAGATGCGAATCATGATCCGCGACCGGCAGGACGGCGTGGCGCTTGCGGACGACCTGCCGAACTATGAAAGCCATTCCGGCAAAGCAATGTTGAGACTTCTCGCGGCCTGGGCTGCGATGGGGTTCCGCAGGCCGGAAGTTACCCTGGGAAAGACCATCAGCAAGTCGCCCTAATTCCGTCGTCCGGGTGGTTGCGTTGCGCGCTCGAAAATCGTCTACTGCCATTCTGCTGACAGTTTCTGTCAGCAGCCCCGGTGCATGATCGTCCCATGGCCCGTTCAACACGCCTTCTCCAGATCGTCCAGATTCTCCGTCGCCACCGCCGGCCCGTCACGGCCGAAACCATGGCCGCCGAGCTGGAAGTCTCGCTGCGCACCGTCTATCGCGATGTGGCCGCGCTGCTGTCGAACCGTGTGCCCATCCGCGGCGAAGCGGGCATGGGCTATGTGCTGGAGCCGGGCTACGACCTGCCGCCAGTGATGTTCACCGCCGATGAGGTCGAGGCCATCCTGGTCGGCCTGCGCTGGCTGCGCGCCCGTGCCGACCGCTCGCTGGCGCGCGCGGCAGACGATGTCGAAGCCAAGATCGCCACCATTCTGCCGGACGCGCTGAAGCCGGTGCTGATGGAATCCTCCCTGTTCGTGCCGGCGATGGAGGAGCGCATCGTCGT
>Ga0182744_1000177_pt1 | contig 70760 bp, 71 predicted proteins | sample eDN3rd30CKraftMG_FD_128525 | JGI IMG/M metagenome (GOLD analysis project Ga0182744, IMG submission 128525) | Enriched Miracle-Growth compost microbial communities from Emeryville, California, USA - eDNA 3rd pass 30_C Kraft MG (version 2) (version 2) ... | reverse complement strand
GCCAGTCCCTATACACAGGCGCATACGCGCGGCGTGAAGCTGATCGGCGCGACGGCGCATTACGTCACCGCCGATCTCGACGAAGGCCCGATCATCGAGCAGGACGTCGAGCGCATCACCCATCGCGACACGCCGGACGATCTGGTGCGCAAGGGCCGCGACATCGAACGGCGCGTGCTGTCGCGCGCGCTGCGCTCGCATCTGGAAGACCGCGTACTGGTCAACGGCCGCAAGACCATCGTGTTCGGCGAGTAAGGAGACTCCTTCTCCCGTTCACGGGAGAAGGTGGCCCTCGCAACGCGAGGGTCGGATGAGGGCGACAAGGCTCGCACCCAAAGTCAGCAGACTTCTCTCTGAGACAACCCTCATCCGACCCTTGCTGCGCAAGGGCCACCTTCTCCCGCGAAGCGGGAGAAGGGAGAAAGGGGCTGTGCCGCAGCCTTAACCTACCACAGCGGGTTCTGCTGCCAGGTCTGGACTGACGGAGCGCGCCTGATCGGCGCGTAGGCCATCGGGTTGGCGTGGTGGCGGCGCGAAGCGACATAGGTCTTGTGCTTCTTGTAGCGGTTGGAAGCCATGTAGGTCTTCTTCTTGCCGCCGGCCTTGGCAATGTAGCTGCCGCCCGGAGGCGAGCCGGAGATCGAAATGGCGGCGCCTTCGCGTTGGACCATGGAGTAGAGCTGCGCGGCGTTGCCGGGCGCCAGGCGGATGCAGCCGTGCGAGGCCGGACGACCGAGCTGAGCAACCGAGCCGGTGCCGTGGATGGCATAACCGCCAAGGAAGAAGATCGAATGCGGCATCGGCGAATTATGATATTTGCGCGAATAATGCATGCGCTGCAGGCTGTAGGGCCGGAACGAGCCGCGCGGCGTCACGTAGCCGGAGCGAGCCGTCGACACGGCCCAATTGTAGCTGGCGCCGGAACCGCTGGTGACCTGCATCCGTTGCGATGACAGATCGATGCTGATACGCACCGCGGCTTCGGCGGCGCGATTGGCGGCGAAGAGGCCGCAGACAAGAGTCAGTGCAAATCCGAGATAACGAGCTGAACTACGCATAATGCCACCCCTGAACTCTACGATCGCCGCGCCGGACGTGCGCGGACTGCCTTAAATATGGCCGCATCCTGGCCAAGCATCGCTGTTTCCGATGCCGCCGTAAAGCCTGATTCCGACGGCGTGGTTGATGGAATGGGTTAGCAAAAGCTGATCTAGAATGTTTGCACCCGTGCGATTGCGGAGGCGTGCAACCGCAGGCCGAAGTACACAAGTGTTTGCGGGAGGACTGGCGGACATCGGGCGTCAGGACGGATTGCGACAAGTTTCGGTTGTCTTGAAATCGTCATCCTGAAGACTGTGCAACGAAAGGGAGACTCCCATGACCTATGTCGATGGATTTGTGGTGGCGGTACCCAAACAGAATATCGAGGCCTACAAGAAGCTGGCGACGCTTGCCGGCGAGGTCTGGATGGAGCATGGCGCGCTCAAATATGTGGAATGCGTCGCCGACGACGTCCCCTACGGCGAGGTGACCTCGTTTCCCCGGGCGGTGCAGGCGACGGAGGACGAGATCGTCGTGTTTTCGTGGATCACCTATGAATCCCGGGAACAGCGCGACGCCATCAACGCGAAAGTCATGGCCGATCCGCGCCTCAAGGACGGCATGAGCAGCCCGCCGTTCGACGCCAAGCGCATGATTTACGGCGGTTTTGCCACCCTGCTGGAGTTTTAGGACGCGGACTCATTAAGGCGCAGCCATAGCCTGATTGATGCGAGCTGAACGAATGCGAGGTAGTTGGCGGCGAGCCTATCGTAGCGCGTCGCCACCCGGCGACATTGTTTGATCCTGTTGAAGAACCGCTCGACCTGGTTGCGAGCACGACAGAGATAGGGGCTGAAGCAGATCGGATCTCTGCGATTGCTTTTCGGCGGGATGTTGGCCCACGCCCCCTTCTTCATGGCAAGCTCCCTGATCCAGTCCGCATCATAGCCACGGTCGGCAAGCAGCATTGACCCGGATTTCAGACGAGACAGCAGTTTTCCAGCGAGTCGAACATCATGGGCCTCACCCGGGCTCAGCGCCAGCCGTACCGGCAGACCGTTGCCATCGACCACCGCATGGATTTTGCTCGTCAAGCCACCGCGGGACCTTCCCATCGATTGGTACTGGTTCCCTGTGATGCAGGCTCCATGTTGATGCACGCGGATAATGGAAGTGTCGATCATCTGGACAGCGGCATTATGTGTAGTGGCAAGCGCTTCTATGATGCGGCCCCAAACACCGGCCCGCCGCCACCTAACGAAGCGGTTGTAGCAAGTGGTGTATGGGCCAAACGCCGTCGGCAGATCACGCCAGGGTGCTCCTGATCGGAGGACCCAGAAGATGCCATTCACGACCCGTCTGTCGTTCACTCGAGGAACGCCACGCGGCTTGTTCGGCAGCATCGGCTTGATGGCAGTCCATTCATAGTCGGCGAGTTCGTAGCGCATGATTCGAGCCCCCAGCGCGGAGTTTGAATCACGGCAGTCCGGCCAAACGCAACGCTCATGGCCCGCTTCTGGTACGGCGCTTACGGACAGGAGCGGACATCAACCAGTCCTCAATCTCTGCCAAATGGGTGGAAAATGACCCATAACCGACGTTCAATTACAGCGGTCGAATGTCCGTTATTATGGAAGGCGTCAAGGTAATGCTGGCCCCACTTTGTCGCCGCGCGAAGTCGACGAACGCCCTGAACGCGGCGGTTGGGTTGCGTCGGCTCGGATAGTAGAGGCTCAACGGCGACAGCGTGGGCATCCAATCCTCAAGCACGCGCACAAGGCGGCCCGCCTCGATGTCGTCGTGCACGTCGGACTCCATGGCCAGAGTGAGACCGACGGAAGCGAGGGCTGCGGTGCGCGCGAGACTTGCTTCGTCGAGGGTGATGGGGCCCTCGACGTCGATATGGACCGATTGTCCATCCTTCTCGAACGGCCAGCGGTAGATCGCACCATCGGGAAGCCGGACGCGGAGACAGGAATGCTCGGCGAGATTCCGGGGGATCAGGGGCGTCCCGTGCGCTTTCAAATAGCTCGGTGTTCCCACCACAACATTGCGCCGCGCCACCCCCAATGGGAGTGCGATCATGTCGGCCGGCACAAGGTCTGAGCTACGGACGCCGAGGTCGAAGCCGCGCGCGACAATGTCCACCAGGCGACCCTCTGTGACGATGTCGATGTGAACCTGAGGGTACGCGCGCAGGAACGGCAGGACGAGCGAAGTGAATATCTCCCGCGCCGCTGTCGGAAAGGCGTTGATGCGCAGTGTGCCCGAAGGGGTGGCCTGTTGAGAGCGCGCAACCTCCATCGCCTCATGAATGTCCTGCACGGCAGGAGCCACTTGCGCGACGAACCGCTGACCTGCGTCAGTCAAGGAGACGCTCCGTGTCGTCCGGTTGAAGAGCCGCACGCCGAGCGTGCGCTCGAGCTTTCCCACCGCATTGCTGAGCGCGGTCGTTGAAACCCCGAGCTCAAGCGCAGCCGTGCGAAACTTGCCCCGGCGCGCGACCATGAGAACTGCGTCCAATTCCGTCAGGCTACTTTGCACAATTATCCCGTCTTTCGTGATGAGACATCCAGAATTGTCCTGATTATCGCACGATCTGTCTACCACTATCTTGGACTGCAACCACGCATGCAGCCGCCGCGGCTGCAACCGCAACAAGTAACCAGCAGGACAAGAACAATGACGCTCGAACTTCCATCCCCGATTGCTGCGTATGTAGCTGCCAACGCCCGCCTGGACGTGGACGGCATGCTGGCATCCTTCGCCGCCGAGGCCGTCCTCCGCGATAACGGCGCCGTTGTTCGGGGGGCCGCCGAAATCAGGTCGTTGCTTGAAGAGGCGGTGGTCGGGGCGAAGGCGATTTTCACGCCGGACACCGTCCGGCACGAGGCCGGCCAGGTCGTCGTCGAAGGCCCCGGCCATGGCGACTTCAAGGGCAGCCCGATCCGCTTCACCTACCGCTTCACTCTCGAAGACGACGCCATCAAGGTCCTGGAGATCACGGCATGACCATCAAGGCTGATCCGACCGAGTTCGCGGGAAAGCGCGTGCTCATCAGCGGCGGCACCAAGGGCTTGGGGCGCGCCACCGTCGACCGCTTCCTGGCTGGCGGCGCCCGGGTGATCACCTCCGCCCGCGGAGCCTTGGAACTCATCGATGGCGTTGAGTTCATCCAGGCGGACCTGACGACGGCCGAGGGCGGCGAAGCCCTGGCCAAGGCGGCGCTAGAGCGTCTGGGGGGCGTCGACATCCTCGCCCACGTGCTCGGCGGCTCCGCCACACCGGGCGGCGGCTTCGTCGCTCTGACGGACGACCATTGGCTCTCCGAACTGAATCTGAACCTTCTGGCGACCGTTCGTCTCGATCGCCTGCTGATCCCGCAGATGATCGAACGGGGCTCGGGCGTGGTGGTGCACGTCACCTCCATCCAGTCGGTCCTGCCGCTTCCCGACGCAACCACAGCCTACGCCAGCGCCAAGGCTGCGCTTCGGACCTACAGCAAGTCGATCTCCAAGGAACTGGGTCCCAAGGGCGTGCGGGTCAACGTCGTCTCTCCCGGATGGATCATGACCGAGGGGACCGATATCTTCCTGAAGCGTATTCAGGACGCCAACGGCGGCACGCTTGAGGACGCGCGCCAGCTCGTCCTAAAGGGCCTCGGCGGCATCGCCATTGGTCGCGGCGCCGAACCCTTCGAGGTCGCCGAAGCCATCGCCTTCCTGGCCTCGGATCGCGCCTCTTCAATCCATGGCACGGAGCTCGTCGTCGACGGCGGTACCGTCCCGACCGTCTGAGCAAAGGGACTCGTTCACGCTTGGCCGACTTGGCCTAGAGCATTTTCGAGCGAAGTGGCTGCCGGTTCGCGTGAAGAAAATGCGTCAAAACAAAAACCTAGAGCTCGGTTCGGATTCCATCAGAACCGAAAAAGCTCTAGCGTGGACAGACGCATGCCATGGCCCGATCGTCTCAACCTCTAGTCTCCGGCTCTAGAGCAAACTGTCAGCTGCTGGCCATCGCGACATATTGCGCTGCCGCCTAGAAGGGGCTTTAAAACGTCCCTGCAATCCCGGCCTTGCGGACGACATCGCCCCAGCGGGCGATTTCGGAATGGACATATTTCTGCAGCTCGGCAACCGACAGGCTCGGCATGGGCAGGAGGCCGGCCTTGACGAGTTGGTCGGCGGCCTCCTGCGTCGCCAGCAGGCGCGCCAGTTCATCGTGCAGCTTGTCGACGATGGGCCGCGGCGTGCCGCCCGGCGCCGCCATCATGAACCAGCCAGAGGCATCGAAGCCCGGCACCGTATCGGCGATCGGCGGCACGTCCTTGAGCATGCCGACCCGCCGCGCCACGGAGACGCCGAGCGGGCGCACCATGCCGCCCCCGATCGGCCCCAGCGCCGGGCCGAGATCGACCATCATCAGCGGCACATGGCCGGCGGCCACATCGTTGAGCGCCGGCAGGCTGCCCTTGTAGGGCACCTGGGTCATCTTCAGGCCGGTCATCGAACTCAAGAGCTCGATATAGAGATGGTGCGGTACGCCGGGGCCGGAGGTGGCGTAATTGAGCTGGCCCGGCCGCGCCTTGGCATAGGCGATGAATTCGGCGACGCTTTTGACCGGCAGGGACGGATTGACCACCAGCACGAAGGGGGTCGAGGCCGCCAGCGCCAACGGCATGAAATCGGCCTCCGGATCATACGGCAGTTTCTTGTAGAGCGTGGCGTTGACGGCAAGATTGGTGACGGAGGCCAGCAGCAGGGTATAGCCGTCCGCCGCAGCGCGCGCCGTCGCCTGCGCGCCGACGATGCCGCCGGCGCCGGGCCGGTTCTCGACCACGAACGACTTGCCCCAGGCCTCCTCGAGTTTCAGCGCGATCAGCCGCGCCAGAATATCGGTGCCGCCGCCCGGCGCGAACGGCACGATGAGCGTGACCGGGCGGGAAGGGTAATCAGGCGCCGGGTCTTTCGATTGCGCGGCGGCCGGCGACGCCAGACCAAGCGACAGAACAAGCAGCGCGGCAGCGGCCGCACGGTGCAACAGCCCCGGATATGCCGGCATGAGCCCCTCCCCCATGGCGCGCCTGGCCGCGCATGCTGCGGCCCGATGGCGTCTCTCCCACGGGAATGATCGGAGCGGTGGATTGGGGAGTCAAGGAAGAGAGCGGATATTGCACCCTCATCCGACCCTTGCTGCGCAAGGGCCACCTTCTTCCGCAGAGCGGGCGAAGGGATGCACGCGGACTCCTTCTCCCGTTTACGGGAGAAGGTGCCCCTCGCAGCGCGAGGGGCGGATGAGGGCGGCAACAGCTCCTACCCCTGCAGCACCTTCTGCATGCAGACGGTGCCAGTGTCGTGATAGCCGAGATGTTCGTAGAAGCTGACGACCTTTCTGTTGTCGCCACGGATCAGCAATTGAATCTTCCAGACGCCACGCGCGATGAGCCATTGTTCGGCGGCGGTCATGATGGTGCGGCCAAGACCTTGCGCATGATGGCCGGGATCGGCCGCGACATAATAGACCCAGCCGCGATGGCCGTCTTCGCCGACCATGGCGGTCGCAACGACATGATCGGCCGCCACCGCCACGAGGATGGTCGAGTGATCGCCGGCGCGGGCGAAATCTATATCGCGATAGGGATCGTTCCACGGCCGCGTGATGCCGGCCGCGGTCCATAGGGCAACCACCGGCTCGATATCCTCGTCGCGGATCTCGCGCACTTCGCTCTGCATGTTATACCTGCCATTTCGCTTTCAAATTTCCGGCAGGCGCAACCAGAGTGCGAGTGCGCTCAGGATCATGTTGACCGCCAGCGCCGCGAGAATGAGGCCCATGACCCTGCGGATCAGGTTTGCGCCATGATTGCCGATGATGCGGCGAATGTACTCGCCCGCGAGGAAGACGCCAAGCAGAACGACCATGATGGCCGCCAGCGCGGCAATGGTTATCGCCTGCTGTTCCATCGAAAAGCGATTGTTGTCCATGAGCAGCAGGATCGTCAGCATCGAGCCCGGCCCTGCGATGATCGGCATTGCGAGCGGGTAGATGGCAATCGATGTCGCGGTCTCGCCAGGATCCGGCGCGGCGCGCTGATGCTGGGCGTCGCCCAGAACCATGTTGATGGCGAACAGGAAGACAACGATGCCGCCGGCGATCTGAAACGACAGCAGCGAAATGCCCATGGCGTGCAACAGAAGCGGCCCCAGCAAGGCGAATGCCGTCAGGATGCCGAAGGCAATGACGGTGCTCAGCCAGGCCGCGCGGCGGCGCTCGGCAGCCGTCAGCGATGTGGTGGCGCCCATGAACAGCGACAGATGGCCGATCGGATCGAGCACCGCCCAGAGAATGACGATCTGCGTGGTGAAAAGCCTGTAGTCGTCAAGCACGTTGCACGGCCCCTCTTCATTTCGCGACTCATTGAACCCGATTCGCCGCACGGCAACAACGACGCCGATTGGTGGACAAGGCCCGATCCGCTTCTTACGGTGGGGACGCAACACCTACCTGGATGAAAAAATGGATTTGAGCCGCCCTGTTCTTGTGACCGGCGCTTCCGGCCGGACCGGCCGCCGCGTGATCGGTGAACTGCTGAAGCGCAAGGCGCGGGTGCGCGCCTTCGTGCGCCGCGAGGAAGCCGGCGAGGAATTGAAGGCTCTTGGCGTGAGCGAAATCGCGCTCGGCGATATTCTGGACAAGGATGCGCTTCGCCAGGCGATCGCGGGAACCGGGCAGATCGTGCATATCTGCCCGCCGATGCTGCAGCAGGAAGACACGCTGGCGCAGTGGATGATCGAAATGGCAGCCGACGCGAAGGTCGGGCGCTTCATTCTCTATTCGGTGCTGCACCCGGTGCTGGACGACGTGCCCCATCACGCGCGCAAGCTCGTCGCCGAACATCATCTGATCGAGTCAGGCCTGCCCTATACGATCCTGCAGCCCGGCCGGTACATGCAGCACCTCACGCCGATCTGGAACACGCTGCTGGAAACCGGCGTCCATGCCATGCCGTTCTCGACGAAAATCCGTTTCAGCCTCACCGACCTGCAGGACCTTGCCGAGGCGACGGCCCTTGTCGCGACGCAGGACGGGCACGAGAGCGCCACCTATCAGCTCGCCGGCCCGCAGCCGCTGAGCCAGGATGAGTCAGCGGTGATCCTGTCCGAACTTCTCGGCCGGCCCATCCACGCCGCTGCCCTGCCGCTGGCCGACGTGTTGAAGAAGGCGGCGGCCTCCGGCATGGCCGCAGAGCGCGTCGAGAACATGCGGCTCATGAACGAGCATTACGACCGGCAGGGCCTCATCGGAAACCCGAACGTGCTGACGTGGCTGCTCGGCCGTCCGCCAGGCACGTTCCCGGCATTCGTGCGGCGCGAGTTGCTCAAGCAATGACGCGCCACGCCATTCTTAATCGTTCGTAAACATCTTCCCCTTCATCGTGTCCCTTTCCGGGACTTAGGTGATCAGGATTCGGCGATGATGACGAAACGGGCCTTGAACGGCTTCTCTTTGGGTGCGCTCGCCCTTGCGGCGCTGCTCGGTGCCGGCTCGCTGGCGCTGTCGCAGGATAGGGGATCGGTCAATCCCAAGCCGCTGCCGCCGCTCGCCAATCCGGGCGATCCGAAGACGCCGGCCAAGCAGCTCTTCGGCCGCAAGACCGAGCCGACGGATTCGGCGCCGCGCTCGATCGGATTCTATTCGAAGGGATGCCTTGCCGGTGGCGAGGCGCTGCCGATCAACGGCGACGCCTGGCAGGTGATGCGGCTGTCGCGCAACCGCAACTGGGGCCATCCGGCGCTCATCGCCGTGCTGGAGCGCATCGCCCGGCAGGCGAAGCAGGAGGGCGTCTGGAACGGGCTTCTTGTCGGCGACATGTCGCAGCCGCGCGGCGGCCCGATGTTCACCGGCCATGCCTCGCACCAGATCGGCCTCGACGCCGACATCTGGCTGACGCCGATGCCGAACCGCAGCCTGACCCGCGCCGAGCGCGAGGAGATGTCGGCCATCAACATGGTGCGGCCCGACAAGCTCGATGTCGACCCGGCGCGCTGGACCGCCAATCATATGGAGGTAGTGCGCATCGCCGCGCAGCAGCGCGAAGTGGAGCGGATCTTCATCAACCCGGCGATCAAGAAGGCAATGTGCCGGGCCGCCACCGGCAACCGCTCATGGCTGGCGAAGGTGCGCCCCTACTATGAGCACAACTATCATTTCCATGTGCGCATCACCTGCCCCGCCGGCTCCGAGGGCTGTGCGCCGCAGGACCCGCCGCCCTCGGGGGACGGCTGCGACCAGCTCGACTGGTGGTTTTCGGATGCGGTACTGCACCCCAAGCCCAATCCGAACTGGAAGCCGAAGCCGCCGCTGACCATGGCGCAACTGCCGCCCGCCTGCCGGCAGGTGCTCAACGCGCAGTAACGGTTGAACGCAAGTCAGCCGGGTTCAGGGGCGGCTGGAATAGCCGATGGCGGCGGCCCGCCGCCGCGCCACCCAGAAGAACAGCAGGCCGAACAGGGTCAGCACCAGCCAGGTCGGCAGCAGGAAAAAGCCGAGCAGAAACGGGTCCCAGAGCAGCGGATGGATCTGCCGTTCGACGGCCGGCTGCAGCAGCGGAAACGTCGTCGGGAACAGTTTGAAACAGGTTTCGCCCAGAGGCGTCATCTGCAAGGACGAGCCGGCGATGGACCTGGTCCCATCGATGATGAGCATGGCGCACCCGGCGGCGAGCAGCAGCACGCCGATGGTGCGCAACAGAAGACGAAACATGGCCAGGTCCGCATCGAACGAAATTTATCGTAAAATGCTGATTAAACCCGTCAGCCGCCGCTGTCCACGCCGGGCAAAAGCATAGCTTTGAGGCCTATCTGACGGAAGCGGCGGAAATTTCCCATTTTTCCAGTCCGACTTGCTCGAAATTTGCAGCAAGGGGTTGTCCGAAGCGGACGCAGGTAATATGCGTGCGCATCCAATAGTCCGGAGGGGTGGCCGAGTGGTTGAAGGCGCACGCCTGGAAAGTGTGTATACGGGAAACCGTATCGCGGGTTCGAATCCCGCTCCCTCCGCCATCCTGCCCCATGATGCGTAGTCGCCCATCGGTGCTCAAGCAACGCGCCGGTAGCTGAAAATCAGCGCCATCCCGGCCGCCAGCAAAAGGGCGATCCAACCCATCGGCTCGAGACGATGCATGGTGATCACATGCTCGTCGCGCGCGATCCGCCGATACAGGGCGTTGATCTCGACCATGTCGTCTTGGCTGAGTCGATGTTTGGGCAGTGAGCGGTCCTGGTAGAAATATTTGGTCATCGCGTTGAATTCCAACTCGCTCGCGACAAACATGTCATTGGGATTGAGATCCGAAGTGACGAAGCTGAAATCCTTGTAGGGAAATTCCTGGGTCGCGCGGATATCCGCCGTGGCGAAATCAGGCTTGATTGCGCCGTCGTGGAACCAGCCGGGAGAGAACATCCCGACCTCGCCCGTCCGAGGCAGACGTGTGACAGGGCGGTTGACGATCTCGATCACGCGCGCTTTGGCCTGGGCTTCATCCTGCTCGGCGGAAAGAGTGGGGGCGGAAGCCGCCCAGCCTTGCGACGAGAGCAGCAGGCAGAACGGCAGAGCACAAAGCAGCTTCGATGATCCAGTCACGCAGTAGCTCCATTCGCTCGCGAGAGGGCAAAGGTATCGCGCTGGTCTTTCCCATTGGCTAACGGGGATTGAGCCGCCAGCCTATGCCTGTCCGACCCCGGAGGCATGGGATGCCCTGACGCGATAAACGCCGGCAGAACCAGCTCATGGTGTGACGACCACGGCAGAGGCGTGTGTGAAAGTCTTGCCTCCGCCACGAGTTCGAGCCCGAGTTCCTGGCTGCCATCGCGCAGCAGCAGCCGAGGCGGAATGCCGTCCGACGCAATTTGCTATCGACCAATGGCGAGACATAAGAACGTCCGGCTTTGCGGCCGTCGAAAACAAAGCGGCATTTTTATTGGGTGAGCCGCAAAGCTGTCGTCGTCGAGCTCGGGAACGCATATTGCGATACCTGCATGGCCGCGCAGGCCGCGTCCGACTGCTTCATGTCGACCGAACCGTTCAGAGTGAACTGGCCGACCACGATCTTCGAACATCCGCTCGGCCCGCTCGCGACCTGACCCGAAACCGTGAAGGATGCTCGGGGAAAATACAGAATGCCGTCGATGGAGAACTTCGTTCCCGAGCCCCAAGTCATGTCGAAGTTGAGGGACGGGTTTTCGTAGATCCCCATCCCGCGCCACGGATTGGACGTGCCGGTCGAGGCCGACAGCGAGAGCGAGGCCGCGTTGCCGCCGTTGCCGTTCGGCCAACTGACGATAGGCGAACCCGATCCGCCCGCCAGCACGAAAGTCACCCGGTTCGCGACGACATTCGCACCGGCGCCCATGATGATCCCGCCATTCTCGACAACCACGACCGTATCGCTTGCCGGTGCCGATCCGGTCAGTGTGGTCGAGCTGGTTCCAGACAGTGTCAGATCTCCGCAGACGTGGATCTCGGAATATCCGCTTTGACTGACCTGGATGATCCGGTTCGCGACCGCTACCGGCAGATTACCGTTGGCGGTCCAGGTATATCCTCCGGCGTTGGCGCCACACATCCTGGTGATATTCGACGACAGGCTCGAATAGATATCGGGGACCAGGGGCTGTCCCGAATGCGGATAGGAGCACCCGACAATTGAACCGACCGCGTAAGTGGAGGCGCCCGTGCTGTGCCCGTTGCAATCCATGCTTTTATTGGAGCGCAGACTGCAGCCCGCCAAATTGACGTTGGGCGACCCGTTGAACGTCATGACATCGGAACTGACGGTCAATTGTTCGCCAAGGGTGAGAATGCAGGAATTCTCTCCCGTCGTTGACGGCGCATCGGTCGTGATGGTCGTCTGCTCCGCGCCTGAGAATCGCGTGAGACTCATATAGGGGACAACCGCCGACATCATGCTTGTGGGGATCGAAACCTTGGCGGATCCTGTCACGTCGCCGGACGCCGCCTCGACGAAGTTCTGAGTGACGATCGTGTTGCCATTACCAAGATTGAGATTGGCGAGGAAAACATTGCTGGCAGCGGCGGCCCGCGATCCGGCGGCCTGTGACATCGCGGACAATACGGCGGCATCCAGTGCCGTCTGCACGCGCGCGGCGGCGGCGAGCCCTCGCGAATAATCGAGCGCTGTCGCGGCCATCAGCATGATGGGAACAATGGCGATGCCGAATATGCCCGCCACACTGGCGCGTTTGTCACGCGTGAAAGCGGACATTTGTAATTTGCCGAGAACCATCATCGCCACCTAGTCGAAGCGTGTTGCTTAACGCATCGATAATCGGACTCCGGCAACAAAGCTAACTCTCTTGAAACAAAGGCTAAACGCGGTTAAGGCGGCTTTACGTCGTTCGCCGGCATTCGCGGAAAATTTTCGGCAAACTGAAATAAATAAAGTTCTTTCGCCTTCCATCGCGCAAGAAGGACAGGCAAGCGGTGATCATCGCCAACACGATGATCACCGCCGGGACTTGAACGCCTGCAGGCTCAGGCGTCGCGCAGCTTGACGAGATCGTTCATCAGGCCGCCCGTGCCGTTGTGGATGGTCAGGCGCTCGACCTTGCCGGCGATGGCCTCGAGAGCCTCGAGCTCCTTCAGCCGCAGCATGATCGGGTTCTCGGCCATGACCTTCGCCGTGTTGAGGAGCGAACGGGTGGCGTTCGTCTCCTCGCGGCGGCGAATGACATTGGCTTCCGCCTGCTTCTCCGCGGCGACGACCTGATTGAGGATTTCGCGCATCTCACCCGGCAGGATCACGTCCTTGAGTTCGATGTTCGAAATCTCGATCCCGATCGCCGCCATGTTGTCGCGAACCTTCGCGGCGGCCTCCTCGTTGATCGTCACCTTGCTTTCAAGGATCTGATCGAGCGTCAGGTTGCCGAGCGTGCGACGGAAGACGACCTGCAACGCGCGGTAGAGCGCGTCTGCGAAATCCTTCACCTCGCTCACCGCCTTGACCGGGTCGACGACACGGTATTCGGCGGCGATGTTGATGCGGATCGTCACGCGGTCGCGGGTCAGCAATTCCTGCCCCGCGACATCGAGCGCCGGCCACTTCTGGTCGATCACCTTCACCTGCACGGTCTTGCCGACGTTCCAGAAGCCGTGCGAGCCCGCCTCGAGCTGGCCCGCCCGCTTGCCGTCGACGAGCAGCAGGCCGACCTGCCCGTCATTGACGAGATGCACGCCGACCGCCGCCGTCTGACGAACCTGGACGATGCGGCGCAGCAGCGCCGGATCAACCGCGAGGCTGTTCGACACATCGATGCGGGTCTCCGACCACGGCCCCGCGTCCTTCCAGACGATGAGCTTCTGGTTCGGCATCATCACCGAGAAGATCGCGCCATCGCGTTCGATCACCGCGACTTCAGCGGCGGCCGTGCGGAAGACATTCAGATGACGGTTCGCGACATCCGGGAGTTTGTCGAACAGAGCCTGTGCGTAGATCGAGGTGAACACGGCATTGGTCAGGTCGCAGCGCACCAGTTCCAGGCTGTTTTGCCGGTTCGGGAGGCTGTGCATGCCGGGACCATAGATGCCGAGCAGTTCGCCCTGGTGGAGGGCGATGATGCGTTCGTTTTCCTTCACCAGGACACGCTTGCGCCCCAGGATCTTGTCAATAAGCTTCGTCATGTTCGTTACTCCATCGGGCGCTCAAGTCATCGACCGAATGTTCCTTTCGTTGTTTACGCTTCACGTGACCCGGCAATGATCCGGGAGCCGGTGGCAGGCAACACTTGCGGACCCGCGGGAGCGGATGTCGCAGCACATCGGCGGGCCTTCGGAGCAAGCTCCTCCAGCCGACCGGCGTGCGGCTCTCTCTTCACCGCGTTTCGGGCTTGCGCCCCTGGCTTCCGTTCGAACCGGACCTTTCGGCCCGGTCTTCCCTTCGGCATTCCGGCTCCCGAACCGTCAAGATAGTCACGTGACACCGTGATAGGGTGCTGGAGAAGGAGTCGAACCTTCGACTTTCAGATCCGCAGTCTGATGCTCTACCCACTGAGCTATCCAATGGTACAGATAGAGGGACTCGAACCCACGACCTCCGGTTTATGCCGGTGCTCTACCCCTGAGCTACATCCGTATTCCGACCTCGGCGCGGTGTCCGTATACAGAACGGCAGAGCCGACTGCACGGGAGGAGGTTCTGAACTCCATCCGCTGACATCCACGCCGCTTGACGACCGGGAGCGCGCGTTTAGCCGTCTTCGCGCGCGGCGACAAGACGAAATCTCGCGTGCTGGAAAATGACGCGACGATGTTGCGGAAAGGCAACAGGAGTGGGAGGTGCTTGTGACGAGACGTTCTCGCGTGACAACCTTGAGCCGGGACGGCGATGAACCTGGTTAACCCCGTAGAAACAATCTTAGCCCACGATCGCATTGCTTCACGAGAAGCCGACAAAACCTCGTAGTTCCCAAGTGGCGGAGTCCAACTCTTGCCGCTTGGGAGTTCGAGCTTCTCCGATGGCTAGACCCCTGGATTGGACGGCTGTCTGATCGCCTCTTCGATCTCGACCTCTTTCAGGGACTCTCCCGTCGGGCCACTGATTTCGACAGCGCGCTGGCCCTGGCTGACGATTTGCTTGGCGAATTCGAAAGCGTCCGCCTTGGTCGCGAACACCTCCTTCTCGAGCCGGCCCTGATCGACCTGGAGCGGCGTGCCGTGCAACACCCACCAATCCATTCCGGCCTCCTTTAAGAAAAAGTCGCTGCCGTGTGGGGGGCGCCGACAGGACCAGGGATGACGGCGAAACCATCCTGCGGGCGATAATGACAAGTCCTGTATTTGGTTCCCGCGCCATCGCCGGCTGCCATGGGAACGATTCAAGATCGTCAGGATTGGGCGTTGTGTGAAATCCAAGGCGGAACACTGTCATGACGCGGGAACCTCCGGATCGCGAGATCATGAAGGCCGAGATCGCAGCGCAGATTTATGAAGCTTGTGAGAAGCTGGGTGCCGGTCCGCAGCTCTTGTCCATCATCGGAAGCTACGGCGACACGCTATGCGACGATGATGTTTTGATGTTGCTCATCCGCCACAACAACGGCGAGTCGCTTTTTGATGAGAGTATCTGCAACACCGACACATTTGGAACCATTCGCCACTGATTTCGTTCGTGTCGATCAATGGGAGGGTAACCGAATGGCTGTTAATAGACCTACCGGGGATAACGCGCGCAAAGGAGCCGTCAAGGGTCGGTCGCAACTTAAGACCGCCGTCGAGGGCGAGGCGCACTGGACCAAGCGGGACAAAAGAAATGGCCAGTTCGTCGATCAAAAAACGGACGCGGATGCCCCGCCATTCAAAGGCGTCCGAAAAGAGAAGTAGGCGTTGCGCGCACCCACAACACGAGCCAATACGGCAAGGCGGGGCACAGCGAAGGCCGCCCCGCCGAAATTCGTTGTACCTCAACTCTGCCTTCTCCAGGCGCAGGCCCCTGGCGGCAAAGGCTGGATTCACGAACCGAAGCTGGATGGTTATCGTATGGCGGCGCGCATCAGCGGCGGTCACGTTCATCTGTTGACAAGGACGGGACTGGACTGGACAGAGAAATATCCTGGCGCCGTCTCCTCGCTGAAAAAAATCAAAGTCAAATCGGCCTATATCGACGGCGAGCTTTGCAGCATGGATGCGCAGGGGCGCCCAAGCTTCGCTCTTACGCAGCATGCGCATAACGGCGACAGGGACGTGCAACTCGTCTACTTCGCTTTCGATCTCCTCTTCCTCAATGGACAGGCGACGGCCTTTCTCCCGCTGGCGGAGCGCAAGGCATTGCTGCAGCCGCTGCTGGAGGGTTTGGATGGCATTCGCTTCAACGAGCATACCAACGGCGACGGCGAAGCCTTTCGTCGCGAGGCCTGCGCGATGGGGCTCGAAGGCATCGTCTCGAAACGGGCCGATGCGCCTTACATGCCGGACAACCGGGGAACCTGGGTGAAGTCGAAGTGCCTGCGCCGCCAGGAATTCGTCATCGTCGGCTGGACCGATCCGGACGGAAGCCGGGTGGCATTGGGCGCGTTGCTGCTTGCCTATTATGACGCGGCTGGCCTGCTGATCTATGCCGGACGAGTTGGGACAGGCTTTTCAGACAAACTGCTGGCGGAACTGCTAAAGACGTTGAAGCCGCTCGAAATCGACGGAATGCCGCTTGCCGCACCCCCGCCAAAGAAAAGCCGGGGAAAGCCATTGCGTCCAGCGACGACCCACTGGGTCAAACCAAAGCTGGTTGCGGAGGTTTCCTACCTGACATGGGCCGACGACGGCCTGCTGCGACATACCGTCTTCATCGGCCTGAGGAGCGACAAGCCGGCGCGAGAGGTCAGGCGCGAGAAAGCAGAATGACTGAAATGCGCGCTCCGCGCCAAGGAACCATTCAACGCATCATAGCTTGATGACCGAGATTGAAGAGGAGCCAGCGATGAAAGCTTTCCATCTTTCCACAGTTGCTGCTGCAGCGATTCTCATATCGGCCACCGCGTTCGCACAGAGCGGAGGTGGCTCAGGTGGCGCCGGCGGTGCTGCGGGCGGCGGTGCCGCGGCCGGCGCTTCAGGCGGAGCCGGCACCGGAACATCCAGCGGCACGACGAGCAGCCCCGCTCAAGGTGGCGCCGCAACCGGGGCTGCCCCCGGCACGAGTTATCCCAATTCAGGCGCTGCAGGGACAGGCAGTTCTGTAACCGGTGCACCCAATCCGAGCGGTAGCGGGCTCGGAACCGGAGCCAATCCCGTCGGCGGCATCATTCGCGAGCCGGGAACGGGGGCGGCTGTCGGCGGCGCCGGTAGCGTGCCGGGCACTGTCGCGCCGGGCCAGAGTACCGGCGGTTCTCCCGGACAGCCGGGTCCGGAATCGCGTTAGACGCGTTGTTGCAATGGCCTGCCGCTGAAAGCGGCGGGCCAGTGTCATCCGAACGTGAAGGCGAAAGCCTGGACGCCCGGATCGAGGAATTCGATCTCGAACAGCCGGTCGCGGACAGGGCCGGTCTGCCGGATGAGTTGGTAAAGCCGCTGTTCGGTGACGACGCCTTCTCCCGCCTCGTTCACATCCGAGCCGTGGTCCGCACCCGGCGGCGCGCCATCGATGCTGACGCGAAACCGCACCTTCTCCCCGCTTGCCGGACCGCCGAGAACAAGATGCAGATCACGTGCGTGGAAGCGGTAGACGATGGAGCCACCGGCCTTGTCGAGCGCCGCGCGCTCGAGGCCAACGGTCCATTGGCCAGAAAGGCCCCATTCGTTCAGGCGCGGCTCTCCCGGCTCATAGGCCTTGGAGACGTTCTGCGCGGCGCCGCCGGGGGACACGAGGTTCTGGGCGCGCATGAAGCCGAGATAGGTTTCGGGCGAGCGCACATCCTGCGTCATCGCAGCTTCGACGCCTGTGGCATTCACCGTCACCAGATTGGATGACACGTCAGTGCTTCCTGCTTCCGCGAGCAGTTTCTGGATTACCCGTTCGGACTCGTCATAATTGCCTTCGCCGAAATGATGGTGGCGAACCTGGCCTTTCGCATCGATGAAATAATGCGCGGGCCAGTAGTTGTTCTCGAAGGCGCGCCAGATCTTATAGTCGTTGTCGATGGCGACCGGATAAGTGATGTTCAGCTTGGTCATCGCCTGCTGGACATTGCTGACCCTCCGCTCGAAAGCGAACTCCGGTGCATGGACGCCGATGACGACCAGGCCCTTGTCCTTGTACTTCTCGGCCCAGGCGCGAACATAGGGAATGGCGCGCAGGCAGTTGATGCAGGAGTAAGTCCAGAAGTCGACGAGGACGACCTTGCCTTTGAGCGCTTCGGCGGTGAGCGGCGGCGAGTTCAACCATTCGTTGGCGCCCGCCAGAGATGGCATCATGCCCTCGACAGGCAGAGTTTCCGATGCCGCTGCCGGTCCATCGCCCCTCATCGCCGGATTGGCGCTCATCATCGCATTGTTGCCGGACATGGCCGTCCCAGACTTGGCCGTCGATGAGGACTGCGCATTCGGCTTGCCGAACCTGTCGAGCAGGCCCTGCTCGAGCGTTGACGTGGTGGCGACCGACACCTGCGTCAGAAAGCCCGTGTCGAGGCCAAGCCCGATGGCGACGACGGCCGCGAGGACGGCGACGCCGAGACCCCGACGTATCCATTCGCCCGCACCGATCGAGCGCTTCATGGCGGCAAAGACCCTGCTACCGATGAGCAGCGCCAGAGCCAGCGAAGTGGCGGCGCCCAGCGCATAGGCAAAGAGCAACAGGGATGTCTGTGCATTGGCGCCTTGCAGCGCGGCGCCGGTGAGGATCAATCCGAGGATCGGGCCAGCACATGGCGCCCACAGCAGGCCCGTCGCCACGCCGAGCAGAAGCGACGGCAGAAGGCTCGATCGAGCCGAACTGCTGTCTTCCGCCGATTGCGACAGGCGGCCGCCGAGAGCGACCAGAGGGCGCGTGAGATAGTCCGACACCGATGGGAACAGCAAGGTCACGCCGAAGATCGCCAGCAGGACAATGGCCGCGTAGCGTCCGTATTGATTGGCTTCCACCACCCAGCCACCACCGACGGCGGCCAAGGTCGCCACGGCGCAGAACGCCACAGCCATGCCGACCAGCATCGGCAGGCCACTGCTGATGAATGGCCGATCGGCGCGTGCGAACACGAACGGCAGGACCGGAAGGATGCACGGGCTGACGATCGTCAGAACGCCGCCCAGAAAAGCCAGAACCAGCAGGATCATCAAAAAGCCTTGTCTGCGATTACGCGGAAACGGGTTTGAACGTCATGGCGATGCCGTTCATGCAGTAACGAAGACCAGTCGGCTTTGGACCATCATCGAAGACGTGGCCGAGATGGCCGCCGCAGCGCGCGCAATGAACGGCCGTGCGGGGCACGCCCAACGAGGTATCGCGCGTGGTGCCGACGGCATTGTCGAGCGGCGCCCAGAAACTCGGCCAACCGGTGCCGCTCTCGAATTTAGTCGTCGAGGAAAAGAGGTCCAGATCGCATCCCGCACAGGCAAAGTTGCCGCGACGATGCTCGTCGTTCAGCGGGCTCGAGTAAGGCCGCTCGGTGGCGCTCTGCCTCAACACAGAGTACTGACCGGGTGTCAGCCTGCTGCGCCATTCCGCAGCCGTCCTCTTGACCGGAAAGTCCGATTCCGCAGCATTGGCGTCATCGTCCGGCTGCATGACGATCCGCGCAAGGCCGGCCGCACCGGCAAGTCCGCCGATAATCAGCACTCGCTTCGTCAACATGGTGTCTGCCCTTCCTGATGTATTCAGGCCGGGTATATATAGTCGGATATAGACGTATCAGGGATCACGTCCCGGTATGACAGGTTCAAAAAAAGGTGAAGGTGTACGACCGCAGGTTTGCAGCGAAGTGTCACGGAGGGAAGAGACAATTCCCTTCCCTCCTCAACGATGTCAGGACGCAGGCACCGGTTCGCGATGCAGTTTCATCGCCATCGCGACGGAGGTGTAATAGCCCAGGAAAGCGATCAGTTCGCCCAGGCCGTCGCGGCCGAGATGCTTGACGGCGTGATCGAACACCTCGTCGGACGCGACCTCCTTGCGGTCGAACGCCTTGTAGATTTCGTAGATCGCCTTCTCGCGTTCCGTCTCCAGATGCGGGATACGGCGATCCTTCAACTCGGCGACGATCGGCGCCGGCATGCCCGCCTTCGAGACGAAGCGCAGATGCGCGTCGATGACGAAGGGTGATTCCCAATGCTGGGCGATGAGCACGATCGCCAATTCGAATTCGCGTTCCGTCAGCGTCGACTGGGTGTTCAGCATGGTGCCCAGATGCTCGATGGCATCCGAAAGCTTGTCGCTATGCAGCCAGACCTTGAAGGGTGTCGGCACGCGCCCACGCCCGGCAACGACGCGCTTCAACACGTCCTGAAGCAGCGGCGAATGCGTCGTTTCATCCTTGTCGGCGTAGCGGGGCGGTCCGTCCGTCATATGTCTCCTCCGGAATGTTCGATGTCAGGCACCATAGAGCAGGAGACTCCCGACCTCAAATCCCGCTGCGGATCAGCCCGAGATCGTCGCCATCAGGGCTTCGAGACCCGCCTTGGCGACAATCCCGTCCTGGCTCGACTGGACGCCCGAGACGCCGATGCCGCCGACATATTCGCCGTTGGCGACGATGGGCAGTCCCCCTTCCACGGTGGTGGCGCCGGGCAGCGACATGACGGCGACCCTGCCGCCGGCAACCGCCTGTTCGAAGGCGACCGAAGGCCGGCGGAACATCAGCGCCGTGCGCGCCTTCTCCACCGCGATCACGGACGACGCCTTCTGCGTATTGTCGAGACGCTCGAGATACATCAGATGTCCGCCGTCATCGACGATGGCGATCACGACGTTCCAGCCGTTCTTTTTGGCTTCGGCGGCTCCGGCGGCGGCCATGAGCTTGGCATCGTCGAGGGTGAGGACAGGCTTCGTCAACATGGGTTCGATACTCCGTTGGTGTGATCAGGATGAGGCAAGCTGAACTTCGCGGCTGCCGTCTTCGATAAGGCTCTGCGGCGGCCGCGTCCAGGCTTTCAGCGGCCGGCCTTCGTGCAGGGCGCGCATTTCGCGCTCCCACAGGTTGCGCATGAAGATGATGCCCTTGTCGGATTCGCCGAGCCGCTCCTTCGCGCGGTCGACGATCTCGCCCTGCCCCGCCAGCGCGACATTGTCCTGCACGTTGAACAGGCCGGGATATTTCGAATCGACGTCCTGGATACGCAAGCGCCCTTCCAGAATTTCCTGCGTCAGGAAATCGGGGTGCGGATCGATCTCGGGCATCTTGTTGAGGCTGCCGCCAGCGTTCTTGCGGGCGTCGATCATGAAGCTGATCATCTTGGTATCGTTGACCGGCACACGCCAGGCCAGATGCAGCACCCATTCCTGCCGCGAGCCGCGGCTCGGCGTGATGACCATGGTGCAATTGGGGAAGAAGATGCGCCCGGTGCGCGTGACGTTGGCCTCCTTGTCGCTGCGCACGCCCTTGCGCAGGATGCCGAACTCGGCTTCGGAGACGATGATCTCCGGCATTTCCTCAAGCCCGATCTCCTCGTTGGAGACGCTGTGGACGAAGTGCAGATGGACTTCGTCGAGATCGTTCTCGAGGCGCTGGAAGAAATTGCAGGGCACGTTGCGCGCGCCATATTGCACGCGGTCGCGCTCGACATCGACCTCGGGAAACAGCGGAAATGCCGGCGGCTCGCCGGTGCCGAGATAGGCGAAGACGAAGCCGAGATATTCGTGCACCGGGAAGGAACGGATCCTGATGCGATGCTTGCGCTCGGGATTTTTCTCGGCCGGCTGGCGCACGCAGGCGCCTGACGGATCGAACCCCCAGCCGTGATAGAAGCAGCGGATTTCGTCGCCTTCCACACGGCCAAGCGACAGCGCCGTCAGACGATGCGGACAGCGATCATCGACGAAATGGGCACGGCCGTCGGCGCCGCGATAGGCGGTGAAGAACTCGCCGAAGATCTCGACGCGCTTGGCGCGCGAGATCGCAAGATCAGACGACAGCATCACCGGCTGCCAGAACTGGCGCAGCAATGCGCCGGCGGGCGTGCCCGGGCCGATATGGGCGAAATCCTTGAAATTGGGGGCAGATGTTTTGGGGGGTTGCGTATCCTGCGTCATCGCAAGCTCCTTTCGGACAGTCATTGGGTTTCGCGCTGCTCCTGATGCCAGCTCAACAGATGGCGGCGGGCCCCCTCCAGGCATTTCACGAGGAAGAATCCGACCGCGCCGGACGCGACGATGCCGGCGTAGACGCCGGGCGTATCGGCGAAGCGGCCGGCGCGCATCATCGTGCCGCCAAGACCTGCGCCACCCATGATCATCTCGGCGGCGATGGTGGTGATCAGCGCGATCGGCAGGGCGATCTGCAGGCCAGTGAGAATGCGCGGCAGCGCCGCCGGCAGGATCACCTCCCACAGCATCGCCGACTTCGTCGCGCCGAGGCTCAGCGCCGACCAGACAAAGGCGCGCTCGACATTGGACGCCGCGCCGACGGTCGTCGCCAGGATCGTGAACGAACAGGCAAAGGCGGCGACGACGATCTTCGACGTGTCGAAGACGCCGAGCCAGAGAATGAAGATCGGGATGAAAGCCACTTTCGGCATCGGAAAGCCGACCGAGATCAGCGGATCGAAGAACCAGCGCAGTGCAGCGATCCGCGCGACGGCAAGCCCGAGCGGCACGCAGATCGCGACAGCCAACAGGAAGGCGGCAACGGCGCGATAGAGCGTGCCGCCGATCGCGGCCGGCAATTGGCCATCGGCGATGATCTGCCAGAGCTTCTTGAAGACATCGGCCGGCGGCGGCACCAGAAACGGATCGACCAGTTTCCAGTGGCCGACGATGAACCAGACAACAAGCAGCGCCGCCGGCACGGCGATATCGAGCAGGCGGTCAGCGCTGAGGGTGGCGTGGCCGGGCCTGCTCATGACGGCGCCTGCCAGCGCAGCACGAAGCGCGACAGCGCCAGGAGCAGGCGATCGACGCAAAAGCCGGTGGCCGCAACGGTGAGGATGACGGCGAACATTTCCGGATAGATGCCGGCCTCGCCGAAATTGGCGATGAGATAGCCGAGACCGTCGCGCGAAATCAGCAGTTCGGAGCTGACGAGCAGGATGAAGCAGAACGCGGTGGCGGTGCGCAGGCCTGCGAGGATTTCGGGCATGGCGGCGGGCACGCGGATTTCCCAAAGGGTCGCGAGCCGGCTGGCGCCAAGGCTTTCCGCCGACCAGAGGACGGACCGATCGACACCGCGCGCGCCGTTCAACGTGCTCAACAGGATCGGCAGGGTGCAGCCCAGTGCAATGAGAAACACTTTTGACGCCGAGCCGATGCCGAAGAAGATCAGCACAAGCGGAATGAGCGCCGATTTCGGGATCGGGTACAGCATCTGCAGGATGGGATTGAGCAGGCGATAGACGGTCCGGCTCTGCACCATCGCAAGGCCACCGACGCCGCCGATGACGGCCGCGATGGCAAGGCCATAGGCGGCGCGGCCGAACGAGGCTTTCGCGTGCAGCGGAATGTCGCCCTCGACCATCAGCCGCCACCAGGCGGCTGCAACATCGCTGAGCGCGGGAAGAATCTGGTCGGAGACAAGGCCCAGCCGAACGACAAGCTCCCAGACGAGCGCGAGGATGAGAACCGGGAGATAGCGCAGCGGGGCGCGCAGCCACGTCATGTCGCGCTCCGGCTGCTTTGCAGATTGGCCTGCGTCTTGACGAGCTGCCACAGGTTCTCGCCGCACTCCACGAAAGCCGGGCTGCGGACAATATCGGGATCTGACGAGCGGTTGAAACCGGCGTCGATCACATGGGCGATCCGGCCCGGACGCGCGCTCATCACCGAGACGCGATCGGCAAGAAAGACCGCCTCCTGAACGTCGTGCGTCACGAAGACGACGATCTTCGATGACGTCTTCCAGATGCCAAGCAGTTCCTCCTGCATCAGGCGGCGGGTCTGCGCATCGAGCGCGCCGAACGGCTCATCCATCAGCAGAATGTCCGGATCGATTGCCAGGGTGCGGGCGATGGCGGCGCGCTGCTGCATGCCGCCCGACAATTGCGAAGGATAGGCATTCTCGAAGCCGCGCAGATGCACGAGGTCGATGAATTTGCGCGCGATGTCCTCGCGCTCCGCCCTGGCAATCCGCCGCTTCTTCAGCCCGTAGAGAATATTGTCGCGCACCGTCAGCCAGGGGAACAGGGCGAAGTTCTGGAAGACGACGCCGCGGTCCGGACCGGGCGCGGACACCTTGCCACGCGATGTCGAAATGCTGCCGGACTGGACCTGGATGAAGCCGCCGATGAGGTAGAGCAAGGTACTCTTGCCGCAGCCGCTGGGGCCCAGCAGGCAGTGAAACTCACCCGGCCTGATATCGAGCGAAACCTGGTCGAGCGCCACAAACTCATTGGCCGCGCCGCGATTGAAGACGTGCGAGACCTTGTCGATCGCAATGCCGGTTGCGCCCGGCGCGACCGCCGCTTTCGCAACCGGGTTCACCGAAACATTCATTCGCCGATTCTCCGGCGCGCTTCCTCGATGAAGGACAGATCGGCATTGTCCGCGGCCTTGATGTTCTGCGGGATGAAGCCGAACTCGAGCGAATAATCGAGAACCTTCTGCGTGCCGGCAAGATTGGGGCGCAGCCAGGGATCGCGATAATAATCATCCTTGGTGAGGAAATTGCCCAATTGCTTGGGATCGACCTTCATGAAGGTCGAGACGATTTTGACGGCCTCATCGCGATTGGCAGGGTCGAGAAACCAGCGCACGGCGCGGACATGATCCTCGAAAAAATCCTGCATGGCGGCGCGGTTGGCTTCGAGGAAGCTCGCGCGCGCGGTCAGCATCACGCCCTGCGTCGGGCCGCCGAAGGCCTCGCCGCCGTCAAACAGCACCTTGATCTTGCCGGTCTGCAGCATGCGGCCGGTGAAGGGCTGCGCGCCGCTGGCGAGATCGATCCTGCCGCTCTCCAGCATCGCCTGCATGTTGGGAAAGCCCGCTTCAAGGATGTTGACGTCCTTGTCCGGGTTCAGTCCCGACCGGTGCAGCATGGCGCGGATCGCCGTGTCCGCCGTCGAACCGATGGCGTTCGAGGCCAGGCGCTTGCCCTTGAGGTCTGCCGCCGAGGCGATGCCGGCATCGTTCTTGACGAGGAACTGCATGGTCAGGAAGCCGGGCACGCCGTCCTGAAACACGTCGGCGACGATCTTCAGGTCGAGTTTGGCATTGGTGATGCCGAGCGCGAAGGGCGCCGGCCCCAGCGTCGCGATATCGATCTCGCGCGCGGCCAGCGCCGTCAACTGCGGCGAACTTCCGCGAAACTGGATCGGATCGACTACATAGGACTTTCCGTAGTGTTTCAGGATGTCCTTCTTGATGTAGAGCGCCGGAATGAGATGCGTCGGCATGGTCGACCACGCGATGCGGATGTTGAGCGGATCGGCGTTCGCCGCGGACAGCGTCGTGATGCCCAGCAGTGCCAACGCCCAGCAGCCGATCACGTTCTTTCGCCAGTTCATGTCGCTTCCTCCGACCAATCATTCTTATTAGAATTGGAAAAAAGTACGATCTTGGAAAATTTGTCAAGAGTGGTATTTATATCCGACGACGGACGGAGGCAGAGACGATGGGCGACGCGGCGGATACGGTGGTGGGCGAAAAGGCGCATATCACCGTTGCACATGATGTTTATCTGCGTCTGCGCGATGACATCCTGAACGGCCGCTGCGCGCCGGCCGCACCGCTGAAATTCGACGCGCTGCGCGAGAAATACAAGGTCGGCGTCAGCCCGTTGCGCGAAGCCCTGTCGAGTCTCGCCAACGAGCGCCTCGTCACCCTGTCCGGCTTCAAGGGCTACCGAGTGGCCGCGTTCACGCTGGAAGAATTGAAGGACATTGCCGCCAATCGCCGCATGCTCGAATCCGAAGCGCTGACCAGCGCGATCGACAACGGCGGCGACGATTGGGAAGCCAGCATTGTCGCCGCGCTGCACCGCCTGCAGCTCTGCAAGGTGCAGGGCGCCAATTCAGCCGCTTTCGACGAATGGGAGCGCCGCCACGCCGACTTCCATTCGGCGCTGCTCGCCGGCTGCACGTCGCACTGGCTGCTGCACATGACGCAACTGCTCTCGGCGCATCACCAGCGCTATCGCCGCTCGATCTGGGATTATTCGACCAGATCGCCGCGGCTGTCGCGCAAGTTCGGCGAGCAACACGCCGAACTCGCGCAACTGGCGATCAAGCGCAAATCCAAGGCGGCGGTGGCCTTACTGAAGGCGCATTACGACGACAGCGCCAATGCCCTGATCGAGGAATTCGCCGCCCGGCGCGCGGCGGGGCAAGTCTAGATCAATCGAGCCGGACGCCGGTCTGCCTGACGACAGGCGCCCATTTGTCGCGTTCGGCACGCAGGAAGACACCCGTTTCACGCGGGCCTTCGCCGACAATGGTGGCGCTGAGCGCCTCGAGACGCTCGCGCACCTGCGGATCGGCCAGTGCTGTCTTCGCCGCCTTGTACAGAACCTCGACGGCGGCATCGGGCGTTGATTTCGGCGCCAGCAGAGCGAGCCAGCTGTAGCCGATGAATTGCGGCAGGCCGGCATCGACGGAAGATGGTGTCTCGGGCAATTGCGGGATGCGCCGCTCGCTGGTGACGAGCAACGCATTCACCTTGCCGGCGCGGATCTGTTCCAGCGCGGTCGGCACATTGTCGATCATCAACTGGACCTGGCCGGAGACGAGGTCCTGCATGGCCGGCCCCGCGCCGCGATAGGGCACATGCGTCATCGGGATGCCGATGAGATTGGCGAACCAATGGTTCTGCAGATGGCCAACGCTGCCGACACCCGGCGAAGCATAATTGAGCTGGCCCGGATGGTTGGCGGCATAGGCTTTCAGGGCAGCGACCGTGCGGGCCGGCACCTGTGTGGAGATCAACAGCACATTGGGGATATCGACGAGATGGGTGACCGGCGTGAAGTCGTCGATGACATCGAAAGGCAGCTTGTCATAGAGCGCCGGGTTGATCGCATGGGTCGACACGGTGGCGACGAGGACCGAATAGCCATCGGGCGCGGAGCGCGCGACGTCCGCCGAGCCGGTGCTGCCGCCGGCGCCCGCCTTGTTCTCGACGATGACCTGCTGGCCCAGAGGGCCGGCCATGCCGGCCGCGACGAGCCGCGCGACCACGTCCGTCGAGCCGCCGGCAGCAAAGGGAACCACCAGCCGGATCGGCCGTTCAGGCCAGGTCCTGGCCTGTGTATTCGTCTGCGCGTGCGACGGGATCGCGCCGGCCAGGAACGCCGCCAGGGCGGACGCCAGAGTGATCCTCGCAAAGCGCAGCATTCCAATCTCCCTTGCCCGACGGCCACATTCGCTTCGGCCAGAAAAACATCTTATGAAAATCGCGGCGCGAGGACAGGCGATGAAGACCCAAATCCTGTTCTAGCTACAGCGGTTCAATCAAGAAACTGGCTCATTCCTATTAAGGAGAAAAGCATCGCATTTTCAAATGTGTATGCGATTCATTGCTACGATCCTACTTGAAAAACTGCAACTGGGCGGGCTAAGCTAATTGCGAAAACGCTCTGGAATGTCCATAAAATCCACATGCGCGACATCCACGACAACGCTTGGAAATTCCTCACAAGCCTGCAGCGCTTTGATTTAGCCATGCTCTTAAAGGAGTGTGAAGTGGCCATTGTCGAAACAGAAATCGGCAATGGCTGGTTCGACGCCACTGTAAAGGAAGCAGTCGTCCATGCGCCGGCTCCGCTGAATGAGGCGCTCAGAAAACTACCGGCACACGATCGCAAACGTATCGCCGAGGCGATTACCAGCCTTGATCCGAAAATGGCGGCGCCGGAGGATATCCGTATTGAATTGTCGAACTCTCTCGATCCCATCAGTTCTGCGATCGCGTTGTCGGAACTTTTGATACACCGAGAGATGATGATCTCAGTCGCGACGGGCGGCGATCGCATTCAGGATGTGGATGACTACTATAAGGCACGCGAAATTCGGCTAAGAACCGACCTTCCTGACGGCGTAGGATACAAAAACCCTTTTGAAAGCTTGTGGGATTGGTACGCTTATTGGGGCGCTAATCTGCCGCAATACAAAGACCGACGCCTATATATCCGGCAATTGTTCGGTCCCGCAATCGAGTCCGTTTGTCGCCGACCATCCGTGTCTCCTGTCTCCCATGAACCGACGGGTTGGGAAAGGGTCGACCGCGACCTGGCGCAAGCCCGCGCGCTATTCAATAGCGCTTCGGCGGAACAGGATTATCAGGCTATCGGGCTGTTGTGCCGTGAAATCATCGTATCTCTTGGCCAGGCCGTCGATGATTCGAGCATTGACGAAACGCAATGTGGCGTTACGCCAAGCACAACAGATACAAATCGGCTGATAGATGCTTTCGGTATCCATGCACTGTCGGAACCAAGTAACGAAGAGATACGAGCCCACGCTCGCGCATCTCTTGCCCTGGCGCTGAGCTTGCAGCACCAAGGCACTACTAGTCGGCAACTCGCTGCGCTTTGTCTGGAAGCGACCTCCTCCACGACGGCTGTTATTTCAATCATCGCAAGAGGAGTGCGGAACTAAAGGTCTCTGCCCAGTGTCGCAACCCTACGCTATTGGTATTTGCTTGATGTGATGCAGTGCGAACCCCAAATATTGTTCTGGCGTCGCACGGATGTGGTGGGCCTTGAGCGCATGGCGCTCGACATCACGCCGGATGGCGTGTCGGCGGACTCAACGATCCTGTGCACCGAAGACGGCGGCTTCCGCCTCGACCATCGCTGGCGGCTGACGCCAGACTGGCGGGCGCTGTCGCTCAGCATCGAGCACTGGGGCGTTGCCGGACACGATCGCCTCGACATCGAGCGAATAGAGGGAGGCTGGAGCGTCAACGGCATGCGTCGCCCGGACCTTGACGGCGCCGATGAGCCGGACCTGTCGGTCACGCCATTCTGCAACACCTTCCCCATCCGCCGCACGCCCGAGGAAGCCGGGCAAAGCCTCAGCCTCGACACGTGCTACGTGGATGCGGCGGCGATGACGGTGGCGCGGTCGCGGCAGCGCTACGACCGGCTGGGTCCGCGGCAGTTTCGCTATGTCGATCTCGGCCTCTCGGCCGGCTTCGAGGCCGAGCTGACGGTGGACGATCAGGGTCTTGTGCTGCGCTATGAGCACCTGTTCGAGCGCATTGCATCCGCCTGAGGCGGCCGGAATTGTAAAACGGGGCGATCCGGGTAGAAAGAGCCCATGGATATCCGGCACCTTAAGTATTTCCTCAAAGTCGCCGAGGCCGGGAGCTTCGTGGCCGCGTCGCGCGAACTGGGCATTTCGCAGCCGTCGCTGAGCAGCCGGATCAAGGAAGTCGAGGCCTGGGCCGGGCAGCCGCTGTTCCGCCGCCTGCCGCGCGGCGTGTCGCTGACCGAGGCCGGCGACCGGCTGATCCCGCATGCGCGGGAAATTCTCGCTGTCATGGACCGGGCGGAACGGGCGGTCCTCGGCGACACCGGCTATTCGCTGTCACTCGGGGTCACACCGTCTCCCGGCGTTTCGCTGGTGCCGCAACTGTTGACGAGCGCCGCGCAATCGAGTTCGCCGCTGAACATCCAGGTGCAACAGGGCTCCAGTGACGAATTGCTCGATCTGGTATCGCGAGGCCGGCTCGATGCGGCGCTGTGCTACCGTGTGATCAACAACGAGACCCTGGTCACCGTGCCGCTGTATTCGGAAGATCTCTTCGTGGTCGGCGCGCCGGCCGTCCTCGATGCCACCGACAGTGACATTGCGTTCGACGAGATCGTGCGCTTCCCGCTGGTGCTCGATCCACGCAGCCATGCCACAAGGCGGCGGATCGAAGAGGTCGCCTTTCGTCGCAAGCTGCAACTGGAGATCAAGCTCGAGGTCGAGCCCGCCAATGCGAAGCGCGCGATGATCGAGGGCCAGGGCTTTTGCGCCGTCGTGCCCAAGGCGCTTTACGCTGACGCGATCCGCTCGGGCCTTTTCAACTGCCGGCGGATCGTCGATCCCACATTGACCATGTCGATGGGGCTGGTGGTCAACCTGTCGGTCAAGCAGCGCGCCTTCGAGCGGCTGCGGGAGTTGCTGCAGCAGCTTGTCCGTGCCGAGATCGAAACAGGCGATCTCGGCTGGCGGCGGTATGACGGCTGATTACATGCCCGCGCTGATGATCTGCCGCGCCTTGGCGACGGCATCAGGCGACGCGGCGAACAGTTCGGCGACGAGCTTCTGGATCTCGGGCCCGGCGAGACCGGAGACCTCGAAGTTCATCTTCTTGGCTTCGCCCAGGAGGTCGGTGTCCTTCAGGCTCGCCATGAAGGCCGTTCTGACAGCCGCCACGCGATCGTCCGGCACGCCGGGCGCCATGACGAAGGGGCGGCCGAATTCCAGCGGCGCATAGAACATCTTCATGACCTGGCGCTGCTGCTCGTCGGCGGCGCGTGAAATCGTCATCTCGACTTTCTTCTCGTCGAGCAGGGGCGCGGAGTTCAGGCCTTCCTGCGCGATGATCTTGGCGTCGGCGCCGTCGATCCACTGCGGGCGCGTCGAGGCGACGCTGGACCAGCCGATGCCGCAAACGCCCTGAACCTCGTTCTTCTCCATCGCCAGCGAGATCTCGTTGGAGCCGGGATAGCCGCTGACGATGTTGAACTTGGCGCCGAGAACCGATTTCAGCAGGTTGGGGAAATCGCGCGTCGAGCCGCCGGCAGCACTTGCGCCGACGATGATGCCCTTGGTGAGAAAGTCGTCCAGGGTTTTCACGCCCGTATCGGTGCGCGTCACGCAGACATAGAGCTCGCTGTTGGCGCTGCCGATGTAATTGAGCTTGTTGACGTCGTAACGGGCCTTGGCGCGGTCGCCGAGCAGCGGCTCCATGATGGCGCCGGGGTAGACGGCGCCGATGACCGTGCCGTCCTTGGGAGCGATGTTGTAGACGTTCTGCAGCGCGACGACGCTGGCGGCACCCGGCATGTTGTTGACGACGACCCTGGGATTGCCCGGGATGTATTTGCCGATGAAGCGCGAGACCAGCCTGCCGTAAAGGTCATAGCCGCCGCCGGGAGACGAGCCGACGATGATGTTGACCTGTTTGCCTTTATAGAAGGCGGCAACCGCATCATCATTGGCGGAGGCAAATCCGCTGGAGGCGACGACGCCGGCTACGGCCAAGGCAAAAGCTTTACGAGACACGCTGTTCCTCTCCCACTGAATGTTGAGTTATTCCAGTTAACGGGAACAGGCGGGCGCGAGAACCCGCGATTGCCGACGGTTTCCTATAGCCAATGACTATAGGTAGGCCCGTGAAATGGGGAAATCGGCCGGAACAAGCTCTATGGCGATATAGCATTTGGCTATAACTCCCTTTTGAACTCTCCTAATTGTGGCAGCACGCCATCCCGCGCATAGAGCGCAGAATGCCTCCGACCCCGGAGGACAACCTCAGGGTGGACCGATGCTGAAGACAGAGCAGAACGAATTCATTACCCGCACCGGCCCCGACACGCCGATGGGCAACCTGTTTCGCTGCTACTGGATCCCCGCCCTGCTGGCGAGCGAACTCTCCGAGCCGGAATGTCCGCCGGTGCGCGTGAAGATCCTGTCCGAACGGCTGCTCGCCTTCCGCGATTCCGAAGGCCGCCTCGGCCTGATCGACGAGTTCTGCGCCCATCGCGGCGTCTCGCTGTGGTTCGGCCGCAATGAAGACTGCGGATTGCGCTGCCCCTACCATGGCTGGAAATACGACGTGAACGGCCAGTGCGTCGACGTCCCGTCGGAGGCGGTCGAATCCGGCTACGCCAAGAAGATCAAGCTCAAGTCCTATCCGCTGGTCGAGCGTGGCGGCATTCTGTGGACCTATATGGGCCCGGCCGACCGGCAGCCCGAGCTTCCCGAATTCGAATTCGCCATCGTGCCGGACAGCCAGCGCTTCGTCAGCAAGCGCCTGCAGGAAACCAACTGGCTGCAGGGGATGGAAGGCGGCATCGATTCCAGCCATTCGTCATGGCTGCATCGCGGCGACTTCGGTCATGACCCGCTGCTGAAGGGCGCCGGCGGCAACAAATACAATTTCAACGATCTTGCGCCGGTCTTCGAAGTGATCGAAAGCCCCGGCGGCCTGTTCATCGGCGCCCGCAGGAAAGCCGAGAATGACAATTACTACTGGCGCATCACGCCATGGGTCATGCCGAGCTATACGGCGGTGCCGCCGCGTGGCGACCACCCGATGCACGGTCATTTCTGGATTCCCATCGATGACGAGAATTGCTGGGTCTGGAGCTATGACTATCATCCGTCACGCGACCTGACGCATGCGGAGGTCGAAGCGATGCGCCAGGGTCTGGGCATCCACGTGAAATATATTCCCGGCACCTTTACGCCGCTCGCCAACAAGCACAACAACTACATGATGGATCGCGTCGCCCAGCGCGAGGGCCGTTACTTCAGCGGCATCGAAGGCGTCGCCATGCAGGATGCCTCCCTGCAGGAGAGCATGGGCGCGGTCTGCGACCGGACGAAGGAAAACCTGGTCGGCACCGACAACGGCATCATCATGGCGCGTCACCGGCTGATGCGCGCAGCAAAGCAGCTTGCCGAGAAAGGCACCCTGCCCCCGGGCGTCGAGCCGCAGCACCAGCGCATCCGTTCGGCTGCCCTGCTGCTGCCGAAAGATGCGCCGTTCCAGGAAGGCGCCAAGGAAGCGCTCGTCGCCGTTCTCGGCCAACCACAGGTCACAGTCTAAATGTCAGCAAGCATTCTGGCGGCAGTTACAACCGCACCCGGTACGATAGACCTGCGGGAGGTTGCGCCGCCGCCGGAAACGCTCGACGGCGGCCTGCTGAAAGTCGCGCTGACCGGCGTATGCGGCAGCGACTGGGAATTCTACCAGACGTTTCCGAAACAGCGCGGCCCGGTGATCCTCGGCCACGAGACCGTCGGCTGGATCGACCGCGCCAATCGTTCGAGCCTCGAGCGATGGGGGCTTGCCGAGGGCGATCTCGTCGCGCTGGAAGAATACATTCCCTGCACCCATTGCGCGGCCTGTCGCTCGGGCGAATTCCGCTCGTGCAAGGCAACCGAATGGCGCTCCGGCGGGCTGCGCTATGGCGCGACGGAACTGGCGCGCGAGCCGCGCCTGTGGGGCGGCTATGCGCAGGCGCAGTATCTGCACCCCAACACGGTCTTCCATCGCGTGCCCGACGGGCTCGATCCGAAGTATGCCGCGCTCGCGCTGCCGATCGCCAACGGCATCGAGTGGACCTATCTGCAGGGCAAGGCGGGACCGGGCGAAACCGTGCTGATCCAGGGGCCGGGCCAGCAGGGCCTCGCCTGCGTCGCGGCGGCGAAGGAGGCCGGCGCTGCGAAGGTTATCGTCACCGGCCTCTCCACGCCCAATGATCGCGCGCGCCTGGAGATGGCGAAGCTGCTCGGCGCCGATCACACGATCGAGCTCGGCGAGCATGATCTGCTTGAAACGGTGGCCGAACTCACCGGCGGCCAGATGGTCGATCTGGTGCTCGATTGCGCCGGCGTCGAGGCGTCATTCCTCGCCTCGTTTCATCTGACGCGTCGCCATGGCCGCATCATTCTTGGCGGGCATCTGAAGAATCCGGTCTCGAACTTCAACGCCAACCGCATTGTTGCGCAATATCTCAACGTCAAGGGCGTGCGCGGCCACAGCTATCAGGCCGTCGAACACGCGCTCGCCATGCTGGCGGCCGACCGGCACAATCTGCGCCGGCTAAGCACGCACACATTTGCACTGGCTGAGACGGATACGGCGCTGCGCTGCCTCATCGGCGAAGGACTGCCGGGCGCGATCCACTGCACGGTCAGCCCGCTGCAGTGAGCCTCGTGCTTCTTTAAAACTAGGGCGACACGTCCTCCAGAACCTTGCCCTTGGTTTCGACCCCGAACGCCACGACAATGAACGCGGCGATCAGCACGACAGTGCCGAACAGCAGGAAGACCGTGCCGAGGCCGCCGGCGCCGACGATGGTTCCGACCGTCACCGGGCCGATGATGGAGGCGATGCGCAACCAGGCTGTGGCCGTGCCGGAACCGAAGGCACGCATGCGCGTCGGATACAGCTCCGACGTATAGAGATACATCGCCAACGACAGGGTGCTGATGCACATGAAGCTCAAGGTCGTGCAGATCAGCACGCGCTCCGGCGTCGTCGGGCCGATGAACCAGAGCGTCAGCAGCGCGATGGCGGACCCGAAGAAGGCGCAGGTGAACCAGATCTTGCGGCCGACCTTGTCGATGAACAGGGCGCAGAGCAAGCTGCCGAAGAGCCCGACCGCCGACGAGATCAGGCCGTAGGACAGCGCTTGTTCCAGCGGCAGCTTGAACACCTGCTGATAGACGCTCGGCAGCCAGGTGGTGAGGCCGTAATTGGCAAGATAGGTGGCGAACCAGCATACCCATAGCACCAAGGTGCGCTGCAGATAGATGCCACGGAACAGATCGCGCCAGTCGATGACCGTCTTGCTTGGCGCGATGCTGATCGCCTGCGGCGGCGGCAGTTTGGCGCCGCTGGCGCGCTCGACTTGTGCCTCGATGTCGCGCAACGCCGCGTCGGCCTTGCCGAGTTGATCGCGGCTGGCGAGCCAGCGCGGGCTTTCCGGCATCAGGCGCATCATGAACAACGCCAGCAGCGCCGGCAGGCCGCCGATGTAAAACATGTATTGCCAGCCGAGGTGTGGCACGATCCAGCGCCCGAGCAAAGCAGCCATCAGAATGCCGATGGGGAACACAAGTTCGAAGAGCAGCACGAAACGGCCGCGCCCGCGCGCCTTGGCCAGCTCGCTGATATAGGTCGCGGCAACCGGCACTTCCGCGCCGAGGCCGAGCCCCTGCAGGGTGCGCAGGGTGAGCAGCGATTCATAGCTCCACGCGAAAGCGCAGGCGATGCTGAACAGGCCGAACCAGAGGATCGACGCAATGATTACCGGCCTGCGGCCGTAACGCTCGGCCAGCCAGCCGCCGACGAGCGCACCGATCAACTGGCCGACATAACCCATCGAGATCAGCCAGCCGATGTCGGCCGGCTTCATATGCCAGGGCGGGATGATGGCCGGCAGGATGTAGGCGATCGACAAGGCGTCGAAACCGTCGAAGAACGTCGCCGTGCCGACGATGATCCGCATCTTGATCTGCCAGGACGACAGCGGCAGGCGTTCGAGCCTGGCGACGACATCCTGCTGGCTGACGCCGGCGGCTTTGATCTCTTGCATGGTCATTTACTCATTCCCCCCAAGGATCTTGTTGTCGTGCCGGCGATCAATGCCGTCGCCGTGCCGCTGATGACGGCCGCGTAAGTGGCAGGGTCGAAGCCGCAGGCGTTGATCATGGCAAGCGGATCATCATCACCGAACGGATAGTCGCTGCCGAACAGGATGCGGTCGGCGCCGATGCGCTCGCGCACAATGTTGATGACGAACGGATCGTAGGTGACGGTGTCGTAGTAGAAATTGCGCAGATACGCGCTCGGCTTGCGGCTGATGTTGCGCATGCTGACCGGATGCGCTGTCGCATTGCGGTCGAGCCGCGCGATATAGGTCGGCAGATAGCCGCCGGCATGCGCCATGACGATTTTCAGATCGGGGTGACGTTCGAGCGTGCCCTCGTAGATCAGCGAGGCCATGGCGCGGGTTTCCTCGATGCCCTGGCCGATGGCGTTCCACAGCGAATAGGCCTGGAAGGCAGGGTCCTTGATGCCGTCGGGATGAATGATGGCAACGAGGCCCAGCCGCGCGATCGTCTCCCACAGCGGCTCGAAGTAAACATCACCGAGATACTTGCCATCGATCGCCGCCGGCAGATTGACGATGCGCAGGCCCAGCGTGCCGGTGGCGTAGTCGAGTTCCGTGAGAGCGCGCTGCATGTCCTGCAGCGGCAAAGTGCAGGTGCCGGTGAAACGGGCGGGGTGCATGCGCACCCAATCGGCGATGCCTTCATTGGCCTGCCTATCGAGTTCGGCGGCGAGGCCGGCGTCGGCAAAGAACGTGCTCTGCGACACGGTGCTGGTGGCGATGACCGCATGGTCGATGCCTCTGGCGTCCATGTCGGCAAGCTGGACGTCCGGCAACACCATCTTCGAGAACAGCGGCCAGCGCGGCGAGTCCGGCGTCGGCCTCTCTTCCATCTTGTGCAGGCCGAAGCCGCTGATGACGTTCCTGCTGATCGTCTTCGCATAGACGGCGGGATGCAGCACGTGAGCGTGAAAATCCACCACGGGCGATTTTGTGCCCGCAGGGTTCATGGCCCTCGCTGTATCGTCTGACATTATGTTCCCTCCCGGCGTCCAGCCGCGCGGCCGGTTGCTCCGGCCGCGCCTGCCCGCCGCTCAGTGATTGAGCTTGGTATCCCTGGCGTCGATAACGTCAAGATTGAGGTTCTTCAAGAGCCGGTAGATCGTATCGACCTCCGATTGCATCGGCTTCGGCATCGGCGGCCGCATATAGGGGTTCGGGATCAGCCCGCGCAGCCATGTCGCCGTCTTGTAGCGGATGTGCAGGCGGCCCATGTCGGCGATGTACTCCTGCAGTTCGGCAAGGCCGCTGTCCCACACCTTGCACGCGCCTTCGAGATCACGGCGATCCCAGGCGTCAAGATGGGTCAGCATCGGCTCCTTGGCGAAATTCCAGAAGCCGCTGAGCGTGCCGTCGAACATGTTGGTGAGCCGATATTCATGGAAGCGCGACGCCAGCGCGCCCATGACAGCGACATCGCGATCGAGCCCGCGCAGGCCCTTGGCGATGAGCCGGAAGCCTTCATAGGTATAGGTCATCTTCCAGCCGACGATGTTGGGAACTTCCCTGCAGATGCGCAGGGTCGCTGCCAGCGGCAGGCCCGGATAGAAGGGCGGCTTGGCGCCGCCGACCGGATGGGTGACGATCGGCAGATCGACGGCCCGGTCCTGCTCCTTGATCTGGTCGAGCCAGATTTCCGGATACTGGTCGGCATCCCAGCAGGAGGTGACATCCTGCGCGCCGCCCGGCGGGGTGACGAAAATGCCGTCGACGCCCATGGCCTTGCAGTCTCTCGCAGTCTCGACCGTCTCGGCCGTGGTGATCGCCCAGGTGCCGGCGATGATCGGCAGCTTGCCGTGCGCCTCTTCCATGGAGATTTCGAGGACGCGGCGCTTCTCGGCGCGGGTGAGATAGAAAATCTCCGCCGCTTCCGGGTTCACGCACAGGCCGCCTTCCCTTGCGAACTCTTTGTCGTCGGCGAAATAGCGGACGAAGCGGCGATAGGCCTGTTCGTCGATCGTCATATCGGTGTTCATGGGAAGAAGGGCCGCGACATAGCGGCGGTGGCCGACGGTTTTCATGCGTTTGCTCCCGTTGTTCGTGTCGGCTGACTAGCGGGCGCGAGACTATGATTGCAAGCCACTGATTTGTCATGTAGCCATGAACTGTATTCATGTTCTGATGATCCGATGAACCTCGCCAGCCTCGACCTCAACCTGCTCAAAGTGCTCGACGCACTGCTGAAGACGGAGAGCGTGTCGGCCTCGGCCCGGCGGCTCAACGTCACCCAGTCGGCCGTCAGCCATGCGTTGAAGCGCCTGCGCGACCTGTTCGAGGACCCTTTGCTCGTGCGCGAAGGCGGTGTGATGCGCGCCAGCCCCAAGGCGACCGCCCTGCGCGAGCCGCTGGAGCGCGCCATGTCGAACATCCATGCGCTGATGACATCGACGAGCGATTTCGATCCGCTGACGTCACGCCGCGTGTTCCGGCTGGCGATGAGCGACGCCATGACCTTGGAAGGCCTGCCGGGCATTTTACGCCTGCTGCGCCGGGAGGCGCCGAACGCGGACCTTCTCGTCGAAACCGGCGGCCCGGTGCATTCATGCCGATTGCTGGCCGAGGAAAAGGCTGATCTCGCGCTCGGCGTGTTTCCGTCCGTGCCCGAAGGCCTGCGCTGCGAAGATCTCTACCGCGACGAATTGATATGCATCGCCGACGCCTCCAATCCGCGGTTGAAGAACGGCACGCTCACCTTGCAGGCGTTTCTCGACTCGCCTCATGTCACCGTGTCGCCGAACAGCGATTCCGGCATTCAGCTCGACGATATCCTGCAATCGATGGGCATGAGCCGGCGCATCGTCACCAGCGTTCCACACTATCTGGCCCTGCCGTCACTGGTGGCGGGAACCGACCTCGTCGCGCATTCACGGCGCATGCTGATCGAGCTTTTCCGCCCGGCCGGCAGGCTGGTGGCCATGCCCGTGCCCGTGCCTTTCGCCGTGCCGGAACTCGTGTTCATGCAGGTCTGGCACGTACGGCAGGATTATGATGCGGCGCAGATCTGGCTGCGCGGCGTAGTCCGCCGCGCGCTGGCGCATGAGGCTACTCAAGTTTCGAAATAGCGCGGCCGATCAAGATCGGCGATGAGGCCGGGCTGCGCCGGCTGCCAGCCGAGCAGCTCGCGGGTGCGCGCTTGTCGATGGACTGTCGATCGCCGCGAAATGGGCGAACCAACCGAAACGTCTAGCCGGTAGCCGATGACCGCGGCAATGTCGCGGAACGGCACGCCTTCGTCTGCAACCGCGTGATAACGTGGCTCCGCCGCGCCTTTCTCGACAGCGAGCCGGTAAAGCCGCGCGGCATCGAGCCGGTGCATCGCCGGCCAGCGATTGACTCCCGCGCCGGCATAGACCGAGACGCTTTTCTGCCGCGCAATGCCGATGAGCATCGGAACGAAACCATGGTCGCCATCGATGGCGAAACGGACGTCGCCCGTATCGACCGGCTTGAGCCTGTTGCAGGCTGATCATCTGAGCAGACATCGACTTGCCGATGCATTCCTGCCAAATTCCAGCAAAACAAGCGGGAGGAATCGATGGTTTGTGGAAGAGCTGCGCTCGGCTTCGCTGTTGCGTTTCTGTCGGCAGGTTTCACTGCCGCACAGGCCGATGATTTTTATCAGGGACGAACCATCAACGTCATGATCGGCGTCGGCGCCGGCGGGTTCTATGATCTGAACGCGCGGCTTGTCGCGCGCCATATCGGCCGCCACATTCCAGGCCGACCGACGCTTGTTCCACAAAACATGACCGGCGCGGGCGGCGTGGTCATGGCTGCCTATCTCGCCAATGTCGCGGCCAAAGACGGCTCCTATATCGGCATGATCGCAAACAACTTCCCGGCGATGCAGGCGGCAGGCATTGAAGCGATGCGTGCCGATCTTAGCAAATTTCAATGGATCGGATCTCTTTCACCGCTTACCGGTGTGATGACATTGATGAATACGATCAATGTCCATTCCATCGCTGATGCGAGGGGCAAGGAGATCATCGTCGGCGCCAGCGGCCGGGGGGCAGACACCTATTCCATGCCGGCCATGATGAACGAATTTCTGGGAACGAAGTTCAAGATCGTCACGGGGTACAAAGGCGGCAATGACGTCAACCTAGCGATGGAACGCGGCGAAGTGTCCGGGCGCTACAATTTCTGGTCGAGCTGGAAAACAACCAGGCCGGACTGGGTGCGTGACAAGACCATCATCCAGATTGCCTATATGGGGCCGAAGCCGAACGACCTGCCGGGCGTGCCATCCGTAAGCGAACTCGCCGGCAGCGATGACGATCGTCGCATCATCAATCTGGTCGTCTCGGGCACGCGGCTTGGAACGCCGCTGGCGTTCGCCGGCGGCGTGCCTGGCGATCGCATCGCCATCGTCCGCCAGGCATTTGATGCCACGATGCGGGATAGTGAATTCCTGGCGGATGCCGAGAAGCTGCAGGTGTCGGTCGACCCGGTCAGCGGCGAGGAACTACAGGCGATCGTTGCGGAAGTTCTGGCGATACCAAAACCGCTGGCCAAAAGAGCAAGAGCGTTGCTCGAATAGCTCTAACTGGCGCGCTCATCCTCGAGGATCATCGCCGCGGCCTTGGCGCCGATCATGATCGTCGGCGCGTTGATATTGCCCGTCGTGACCTGCGGCATGATGGAGGCATCGACGACACGCAGCCCCTCGAAACCATGCAGACGCAGGCGCGAATCGACCACGGCCTGCGGCGTTTCTCCCATGACGCAGGTTCCCGCCAGGTGATGAATGGTGGTGCCGGTGGCGCGGATATGGCGGGTGAGGTCTTCATCCGATTGCGCCTGCGGGCCGGGCGCCACCTCACGTAAGATCCGCGACGCCATGCCGGCCTGGGAGAGAATATCGCGGCCGATGCGCAGGCCGGCGATGAGCACGCCAATATCGTTGGCGTCGGACAGATAGTTCGGCTGGATCGCCGGCGGCTGCGCGGGGTCTGGCGAACGCGCCATGATCTCGCCGCGGCTGTAGGGGCGCGCCAGGGAGGCGGAGATGCGCACGCCGGGCTCGCGCTCGAACTCCCGCACGTTGACGGCCTGGAAGCTGCCGGGGAAGAACAGCAGTTGCAGATCGGGCGCCGCCACATCGGGACGCGAGCGGCAGAACACGGAGGCCGTCGTCGCGCCGAAGGTCAGCGCACCATTGCCGGCGAAGACATAGCGCAGCAGCTCCCAGCCGAGGCGCGGCCAGCGCTTCATCGAGTTGATGGTCAAGGTGCCATGCACCCGCGATGTCAACGGCACGCAGAAATGATCGGCGAGATTGCGGCCGACGCCCTGGTGATCGGCCAGCACATCGATACCGGCAGCGCGAAGCCGCTCGGCAGGGCCGATGCCGGAGAGTTGCAGCAGATGCGGCGAGCCGATGGCGCCAGCACTCAGCAGGACTTCGCGATTGGCCGCTGCGGCGACCTCCTGCCCGTTCAGCCGGCAGGCGACGCCGGTGCAGCGGCGGCCGTCAAACAGCAGCCGCGTGATGAAGGTGTTGGTGACGATCCGCAAGTTGGGTCGGCCGCGTGCGAGGCCGAGAAAACTGCTGGCTGTCGACTGGCGAAAGCGGCCGCGCCGCGACATCTGCGAATAGCCGACGCCCTCGGCAGGATCGCCGTTGATATCTTCGAGAAAGCGAAACCCACTCTCGCGCGCCGCAGCGACAAAACTGTGCGTGACCGGCAGGATCGAACGGTAAGGCTCGATCTTCATGGGACCGTCGTGTCCGCGCGCGCCATCGCCGCCGTCGAAATGTTCGATCGATTTAAAGTGCGGCAGGACATCGTCCCAGCCCCAGCCCGTGCAGCCGGCCTGCGCCCAGGCATCGAAATCCGCCGGCATGCCGCGCACGAAGGCCATGCCGTTGATGGAACTGGTGCCGCCGAGCGTGCGTCCGCGCGGCAGCCGGATGACGCGGCCGTCAGCGCCGGGCACCGGCTCGGTCGCGAAGTTCCAGTCATAAAGCGGGTGCCCCATCAGGCTGGCGACGCCGGCCGGGATATGAATGAGGGGCGAACGATCACGTGGGCCTGCCTCCAGCAGCAGCACGGAAGCGCCGGATGCGCTCAGCCGCTCGGCCAGCACGCAGCCGGCGGAGCCTGCGCCGACGATGACGTAATCAGCCCGCATTGAGTCAGATTTCATTGCGGATCGATTTTGGCGATCCGCACATATTCCTTCCAGGCCTTCTCTTCCTTGATGAACAACGCCTGCGCATCATCCGGCGTGCTGATGAAGACATCGCCGCCGAGATCGCCGAGGAATTTCGCCGTCTCCGGATCCGACAGGATCTGTTTGACCCAGGCGTTGAGCTTGTCGACGTTTGCCCGCGGCGTTGCGATCGGCGCATGGATGGCCCACCAGGAGGTGAGATCGATGCCCGGCACGCCGGCCGCTTCCATGGTCGGAATCCCCTCCAGCGCCTTCAAGGGCTGCGCGGAGGATTGCGCGAGGATGCGCAGACGCCCGGCGCGCGCCTGGGCGAGGGTAAACACCGGATCGAGCGCGCCATAGTCCAGCCTGCCTGCGGCGAGTTCCGGCAGCGCCTCGGCCGCGCCCCTGTAGCGCACTTCGACTGCCTGGACACCGGTGATGCTCTTGTACATTTCGCCCATCACGATGCCGGTTGCCGCCGTCGTCGCATAACTCGCCTTGTCGCCTTTCGCCTTCATGGCCGCGGTCAGGTCCGCCACGGATTTGTAGGGCGACTTGCTGTCGACCGTCAGCATGAAGGCCTGACGATTGAGAGTCGCGACGATCTGGAAGGCTTTCGTCACATCGACGGTGGGATTCTTGATCAGATACATGCCTGCGGCAATGGCGCTGCCTGCACCAAGCAGCAGGTTGTAACCATCCGGTTTGGCGCGGGCGACATATTCCGTCGCGATATTGCCGGCAGCTCCCGTGCGGTTCTCGACGATGACGGTGCGGCCGGAGACGGCCTGCAGTTTCGCCGCGAAGAAGCGCGTCAGCACATCGGCGCCGCTGCCGGGCGGGAAGCCAACGATGAAATGAAAATCCTCCGACGGAAACGTCTGGGCACTGGCGCCGCCGACAACCGCGCCCGCACCGATGTGAAGGCCCACGGCGAGCGACATGATGCGCGCGACGGTCCGGAGACGATTCATCTGCTTCCTCCTGCGATTAATTCTGACGCTTTTCTGGCGTCTTTCGCCGCTTCCTCGCCGTCATGCCCGCACTTGTTGCGGGCACCCACGCCGTGGTGTGCTGCCATACTCGAAAAGGTACTCGCCACATTCTGGAATAGCAACGCAGCGTCATTGCGTGGGTGCCCGGGACAAGCCCGGGCATGACGTCGCGGGAGGCGGGCGACCGCCCAACGTTGATCGGTCATGATTTGATCGCTAAAGACAAACAACCTAGATTGACGCGAGCTCGCACGAGCGCATTTTCGAGCGAAGTGGACGCCGGTTCGCGTGAAGAAAATGCGCTCTTTAAATAAACCGGACGCGTCTTTCCGATCCAAAGGATCGGAAAACGCTATGGACGAGCCGCCAGGGAGTTGCCGAGGAATGCGCCGTTTCATCACCGCCGCTTGCGTAACAAGCCTCGTCGCACTGGTTTCAGCCAGCGCGTCGGCGCAACAGAACGCCGAAACATTCTATCGCGGCCGCACGCTCAACATCGTCGTGGGCCATGAAGTCGGCACGGGATACGATCTTTATGCCCGTACCGTGGCGCGCTATCTGGGCAAGCATATGCCGGGGCAACCCACCGTCATCACGCAGAACATGGTCGGCGCGGCGGGGCTTGCCAGCGCCATCTGGCTGGCGAATGTGGCGCCGCGCGATGGATCGGTGATCGCCACCTTCGCCCATACCGCCTCCGTCGACCCGCTGCTCGGCGCATCGGGCGGCAAATTCGACCCGTCCAAGTTCAACTGGATCGGCAATCTCGACGAAGTCACCGGCACATGCTCGTTTTCCCCCGCTGCGGGCATCGGAAAGATCGAGGACCTGTACACGAAGGAAGTGCTTGTCGGCGCCGCGGGCGCCGGCGTCGGCGGGCCGCTGTCGCAATCGGCGCGCGGCGTCCGCAATCTTCTCGGCATGAAGTTGAAGCTCATCCAGGGCTACAAGGGCTCGGCCGATGTGCGGCTCGCCATTCTGCGTGGCGAAGTGAACGGCGTTTGCGGTATCCCGCTCTCGACCTTGAAAACCGAATGGCGGGACGATTTCACGTCCGGACGCATCAAACCGTTGCTGCAACTGGGATTGAACAAGAATCCGGAGCTGAAAGATGTTCCGCACGTCTATGACTTCGCCAAGACGCCGGAAGACCGGCAGGTCCTCGACCTGATCTTCGGCGCGCAGGCGAATGGACGTCCCTACGCCGCGCCGCCGGGCACGCCGCCGGAGCGCGTCGCCGCCCTGCGCAGCGGCTTTGCCGAGACGATCAAGGATCCGCAGTTCGTCACTGAGGCCGAGAAACTGCAGCTCGATCTCAAAACCACGGCCGGGGAAGACGTGCAGAAGCTGATCGACCGCTTCTACAGCTACCCGCCGGCCATCATCGAACGCGCGAAAGAGGCCGTTCGCCAGGATTGAACCCATACCAAATCAGCAGGAGCATTCATGAACGCGGAAGACGTCATCTACCAGCCGGAAAAATACTGGGACCGCCTGTTTGCGCCAGGCGGTCACGCCTCGATGATCACGACGGTCGACGCAGAGGGCAGAGTCAATGCGGCCTCCTATGCGACCACGGTTCGTATCGTCCACAACCCGGTGCAGATCGCGTTTACGACAGCGGCGGCGGGACAGACGGCCGCCAATATCAAGGCGACCAACCAGTTCGTGGTGAACCTGCCGTCGTTCGAGCGCGATATTCTGGAGAAAGTACGCGTCGTCGGCCTGCCCTTCGCCAAAGGCGTCAACGAGCTGGAAAAGGCCGGGCTGACGGCGCTGCCGTCGCAGTTCGTCAAGGCGCCGCGCATTCTCGAATGCACCCGCCATTTCGAGTGCGAGGTCGTCTGGGTGAAGGAATGGCTCAACCGGGCGATGATCGTCGGCAATGTGCTGGGCGCGTCGGTCCATAAAGGCCTCGTCGATGCCAAGGGCTATCTCGTCTGGGACAAGGTGAAGCCCGTCGCCTTCTGCGGCGCGCCCTACGTCAATATGTTCGCCGCCGGCTACGAGACCATGGAAGTGGGCATGCCTTATGAAGGGCCGGAAGTGCAGGCCGCCGACAAGAGTGTGCGCAGCTATTTCGACGACATGTAGAACCGCTCACGGCGTCTTCGTCGCCGGCCCGGTCCAGAGCGTGCCCTCGACCGGGGCGGCAAGATAGCGCGTGTTGATCGTCGCCATTGTGCGGGCGGGGTCGACGTCGCTGAAAAGGTCCGGGTGCAGCCATTTGGCTAAAACTTCGGCGGCGACGACATGGAGCGGCGTGTGGACGAAGAGATGCCAGAGGCCGAAGGCCTGGCCGCGCTCCACCGCGCCGATCGCCGATTCATTGCGGTCGCGCAGGAGCGCGGCAAAGCCGCGGCGCGCCTGCTCGTCGGAGACGCCGATGCCTAAAGCAAAGCCCGCTGTCGCACCGTTGCCGACGGCCGTCGCGATATAGACATCGGGGTTGCGCTTGAGGACGGATTCAAGACTGACCTGGCCGATCGCGGTGCGGAGAAGATCCGCGCCGATGTTGTGGCCACCTGCCAGACGAACGAGCCCGTCCAATGTTCCATTTCCCGCCGAGAAGCAACACTCGCGGCGTCCGGCGAACGCATGCAGGAAAACGGAGGGGCGTTTGTCGTCGGAGATATTGGCAAGGCGTTTGCGGATGCCGTCCATGTGCTCCTTATAGAAAGACAGAAAGGCCTCCGCCTGCGCCGAACGGCCGGTCAACTGGCCGAGGATGCGCAAGCTCGGCTCGGTGTTCGCCAGCGGATCGAGATAGAAATCGACGACCACGACGGGAACGCCGGCCGCCTGCAACTGGGCGATCTGCGGCACGGCCGACGCATCCGAGCCGCTGAAGCGAACCGCATCGAACTTGCTGAGCACCAGAAGATCGGGCCTCTGAGCCAGGATGGCTTCGACCGACATCGAATCCACCGTGCCGCGCCCGATGACGGGCAGCTTGCCGATCTCGGGAAATTTTTTGCCGAGAATCTCGGGCTGAATCTCATTGGAGCCGCCCATGCCCCAGGCGACGACGAGGCTCAGCGGATTGGAATCCAGCAGCGAGATGGCGTCCATGCTGACCCATGAGCCGAGCACGATGCGATGGGCAGGCGCCGCGACCGTGATTTCACGGCCGCTGAGATCAGTGACGCGGATCGGCTCGCTCGCCGCGGGCGCGGCCATGACGAGCGCGAGCAGCAGGCCGGCAAGACGTGAGCGCATGCCGCCGGATTTTCTCAGCCAACCGATGCGCGTGGCGAACCTCGTCATCAGCCTACCATTGGTAGTTCAGGGTCGCGAGCACGGCCCGTCCCGAGCCGAGCGTACAGCCCTGAAGATAGGTACATTGGGAAACATAATACTTGTCGAAAATGTTCTTGGCGATGACCGACAATTTGCTGCCTTTAAGCGTTGGTGACAGTTTGCCGAGATCATACTGCACGCTGGCATCGACCAGCGTATAGGCGGGAATACGGACGTTGTTGGAGAGATCGAACGTCTGGCCGATATAGCGGATGCCTGCACCCAGACCCAGACCGGTCAGCGGGCCAGTAAACGTATAGTCAGCCCAGAGCGACGCCTGGTTGGTCGGCACATTCGGCATGTGCTTGCCGATGTCAGTTACAAAAGAGCTCTTGATGATCCTGTTGTCGAGATAGGCATAAGAGGCGATGAGGCCGATATTCTCGTTGATCTGCGCTCGCGCCTCGATGTCGAAGCCGCGAACACGCACGCCGCCGAGCTGAACCTGGGAAAACGGATGCGCCAGAGTTTTGCCATCAGGCAAAAGCGTCGGGTCGCCTGTAAGCGTGTTGTCCTGCCTAATGTCGAAGACTGCGGCGGTGACCGAAGCATTCATGCCGATCGGCTGGTATTTGACGCCCGCCTCATATTGCCTTGATGTCAGCGGCCGGAATGAATTGCCAAAGAAGTCCGTCGCCGCTGTCGGCTGGAACGAAGTCGAGTAGCTCACGTAGGGGGCGACTCCATTGTCGAATAGATAGCTTAGCGCCGCGCGACCGCTGAACGCCTTATCGTCTCGCGATGTTCTGACAATCGTTGCGAAGGGAGCGGTCGATGTTTCGGACTTTGTTGAGGCCCAGTCGTGCCGGCCGGACAAGGTTGCGATCCAGCCGCCGAACTTGATCTGGTCCTGCACATAGGCGCCAACCTGAGAAAGCTCAGCATTCTTGCGCTGAAAATTGATGCCGGGGTCGGCGATATTATAGCCATAGGTCGGATTGAAGATGTTGATCGGTGGGGCTGGCCCACGGCCGACATTGTACATGCTCTTTTCATTGCGGTAGTCGAGGCCAACGAGAACCGTGTGTGCCAGAGCGCCCGTCCGGAATTGCCAATCCAACCGATTGTCGACTGTAAAGGCACGCGTGCGCGCATCAATGCGGAACGCATTGCGGTTCAAAGTCTGATTGTCCGGCTGGAGTTCGCCATTGCGATTGAGCGCGCGCAGATACACGTCGTTGTCGGTGTAACGCAGCGTCTGGGTGAACTTCAGCGCGCTGTTGAACCGATGGTCGAAGATATAGCCGATGGAACCCTGGTCGCGATCGAACCGATCAAAATTCGGATCTCCGGCGTAGCGGCTGTAAGGTAGCCGGCCGTTGACCGGATTGGCATAGAGCGTTCCGGATGTCGGCAGATAGTTGAAGCTGACCCTGCCGTTACGTTCGCTCATATACTGACCGAGCACCGTGAAACTCGTCGCATCGTTCGGCGCCCAGGTGAAGGACGGCGCGATGAAGAGGCGATCGTCCTTCATGAAATCGACCTGCGTTCCCGATGAGCGCGCGAGACCCGTGAGGCGATAGCGGAACTGGCCCTGCTGATCGATCGGGCCGCTCAGATCGAAAGCTCCCTGGATCCGTCCGAAGCTGCCGGTCTGCAATTGAACTTCGTGGAACGGCGTCGCGGTCGGGCGTTTGCTGATCATGTTGACCAGACCACCGGGCCCGCTCTGGCCGTAAAGCGCCGATGACGGTCCTTTCAGCACCTCGATGCGCTCGAGCCCGTAAGGTTCGATGACCGAGGTCGTCCAGTCGGTGGTCGGAGCGCCATCGGGAAGGCGCATGCCGTCCAGGAACAGATCACCCTTGAAGCCGCGGATCTGGGTGTAGCTGTCGAATTTCGACGCGCCGCCGTAGGTCTCGCCGAGGACGCCGGCGGTGTAGCGCAACGCCTCGCTGATGCTCTGGGCGCCCTGCGCCTTGATCTGGTCGGCGGTGATGACGTTCACGACCTGCGGCGTCTCGAGAAGCGGCGTGTCGGTCTTGGTGCCGGTCGCCGACAGCTTGGCGACATAACCGTTCACCGGCCCAGTCGCCGTCTCGGGCACACCGGGCGAGATCGACGGCGGGGCGACGACGGCAGGCGCCGGCCGCGGAATGCTGCGCGCAACGGGACGCACGCGCGTCGGAGCAGCGCGCACCACCGGGGCGGCCTGTCGCACCACGCGTCGCGGCGGCGGCGCGACCCGACGGGCCGGACGCACGACCGGCGCGTCGACGGTCACCGACGGAAGGGCCGACTGAGCGGCAGCATCCGTCGAAACCAAGGTTAAGGACGCCAGACCTGGGGCAAAGGAAAGCAATGTGTAAGCAAATATACTGCCGATTGACGGTATAGAACGCCATCCGCGAGGCTGTTGTTTAGAATAATTCAATTCATCTGATTTTACAGACCACCGCCAATCTTCCGCTAAAACAGGTATTGGCATTTTTTTGACAAGGTAGTCTTGCATTTCTTGTACTCTTGAGTCATTCTAAATTGATTGATGGCTTCTTAATATTATATTGTCGCCCCTATTCCGAGCGTGGATCATTTTTCACTGAGTTCGGGTCATCTTTGGCGGTAGAAATGTCTGAAACGCGAAATTCACCGAATTCGGGTCAAAGCCCTCGGCAGCCCCATCCAGGACAGCCACTTCCGGCACAACCCTGGGTCGCGACCGGCAATCTGTCCTCCGCGGAGGAAACGCCGCGTCCACTGACGGTGCTCCATCAAACGTTCACCAGCGGTTCGAAGACACGCTGGCACAGCCACCGGCGCGCGGAGTTGCTGCATGCCTCCGGCGGTTTGCTGGTGCTGAACACCGAAAACGGCGCCTGGACCGCCCCCGCCGGGCATGCGCTGATCGTCGCGTCGAACACGCCGCATGAACTCGCCGCCTACGGCTGTTGCGAAATGCGCGCGGCCTTCCTGACCGACGAAGCGGTTGGCCATCTGGCGCCCGGCGAATGCAAGGTGATCGCGGTGTCCGATCTCCTCGACGTCTGTCTGCGCAGCCTGGCCGATGGCCCGCTGCTTTATGACGTCGATGGGCGCGGCGGACATCTCGCCACCCTGGCGATCGAGGAAGTCGTCGGTGCGGCCGAAATGGAAATCGCCTTGCCACTGCCACGGAGTTCACGGCTGCGCAATCTCAGCCGCGAGCTGATCCAGAACCCGGCGCTCGGGTTCGATCTCGACGACTGGTCGGAGAAAGTCGGCGTCAGCCGCAGCACGTTCACGCGGCGCTTTCGCTCGGAGACGGGCCTCAGCTTTGCCGAATGGCGGCGCCGGCTGCGGCTGCTGCATGCACTGACCTTGCAGGCTGGCGGCGCGCCTTTGCAGGAGGCGGCCAGGATGACCGGTTACCGCAGCACGAACGCCCTGCGCGACATGATGCGCCGCGCCAAATCGGAGCCGCAGCCCGGCGCAGCAGAGCATATGCACGTCCGCGTGCGCCGGCAGAAGCACTGGGCCGCCAGCCCTGTGCGCGCCTGACGTGTTTCAGTTTGGGCAGCGGCGCAAGCCGCTGTCCCGCGTAGATTGGTTTTAGATGTCGCGCCTGTTCCTGATCGATGTTTCGCCCCTGCGCGACTATCCGGCCTTCCGCTATCTGTTCGCAGCCCGCGCGACGACGTTTTTTGTGCTCGGCATTCTGAACTTCGCCGTCAATCTGCAGATTTACAACCTGACCAAATCCGCCCTGTCGGTGGCGATGCTGTCGATCTGCGTCGCCGCTCCGATGACAGTCTCGATGCTGTTCGGCGGCGTGCTGGCGGATCGTTACGACAAGCGCAAGCTGATGATGTGGTCGCGCACGGCGCATCTCGGCGCGGTCGCACTATTGCTCATCAACGCCATGATGGACCAGCCCCTGCTCTGGCCGATCTACGGCTCCGCCGCCATCGCCGGCACGGCAGCCGGCATCAGCATGCCGGCCTTCATGGCGGCGATGCCGGCGATCGTCGGGCGCGGCAACCTTGCCGCCGCGGCGGCGCTCGGCTCGCTCACGTCCCAGGCCAGCGGCATCATCGGCCCCGCGCTTGCCGGCCTCCTGATGATGCAATGGGGCACCGTCGGCTGTTACGGTGTGGTCGCCATCGGCTCTGTCCTGACGCCCCTGTTTCTGACGCGGTTGCCGGCTCTGCCGCCGCCAAAGGCCGATGCGCCGCAGGCGAAACAAAAAGTCTTCACGGCGCTACGCAATGCTTTTTCCTACGCCATGGCGAGCCAGATCATCGCCGGCCTCCTGCTGATCGATGTCGCCGCCACATTGTTCGCGACGCCCTTTGCCGCCCTGCCGCAGTTCGGCGCGCAGGTTCTCAATGGCGATGAGCGGACAATCGGCCTGATGTTCGCAGCGCCCGCGGCCGGGGCGTTTCTCGCCGCCTTCGTGTCGGGCTGGATCAGCCGGCTCGAGCGCTCCGGCCAGGCGCTCATTCTCGCGGTGTGCGGTTGGGGCTTTTCCGTCTTCGCGCTCGGCTTCGCGCCGAACATTCCGCTCGCCCTCGTCTTCCTAGTGGCGATGGGGTTTGCCGACACTGTGTCCGAAGTCCTGCGCGGCTCATTGCTGCAGCAGCATACGCCTGATCATCTGCTCGGCAGGCTCTCAAGCCTGTGGCTCATTCAGGCGACCTTGACGCCGGCGCTCGGCAATGTCGCCATCGGCGCTCTCGCCGAGACACAATCGCTGCGCATCAGCTTTGCGCTGGGTGGCACGGCGTGCCTGCTGGCCGCACTTGCCATCGCCCTATGGCTGCCGGGCTTCCGTCGGATGGCCGCGGTGTCGGAGGCGAAGAGCTAAAGATCGGCGTCGGTGATGACCTGCAGAAACCCCTGCGAACACGGCTCGATCCTGGCGGAGACACCATAGACCCTGGCCAGGGTTTCGCTGGTCAGGACCTGCGCGGGCACGCCATCCCTGTAGACGCGGCCGCCGCCGAGCACTGCGATGCGATCGCTCCAGCGCGCGGCGAAGGTGAGATCGTGCAGGGTCATCAGCACGATCGTCCCTGAGGACGCGACGCGGCGCACGGCAGTGACGACCTGAAGCTGATGATGCAGATCGAGCGCGCTCGTCGGCTCATCCAGCAGCAGGATGTCGGGCCGCCGGACGATTGCCTGGGCGAGGCTCGCCAATTGTTTCTGGCCGCCGGACAGCGTGTCGAAGGCCTCGAGCGCCAGCGGCAAGATGCCGAGCCCTTCCAGGGTTGCGACCGCGACCGCTTCCGCCCGCAACGTGAGATCGACCGAGTCTATTGCCTTGAATGCGCCGATCGTCGCTTCCAGCACGCTCAAGCCGACGCGCGCCGGCACCGACTGCGGCATGAAGCCGATCCGTTCGGCGCGCTTCTGCGCCGGCAGGGTCTGCAGATCGATACCACCCAGGGTGATCGTGCCGCTCGCCTTCACAAGTCCGGCGATAGCGCGCAGGAATGTCGACTTGCCGGCGCCGTTGGGGCCGACGATGGAGGTGACGCTGCCGCGCGGCAAGGGCGCAAGCGACATGGCGTTCAAGACCGTGCGCTTGCCGTAGGCGACGCCGAGATTGCTCACCGACAGGCCGTCGGATGCTTTTGCCGGTTGCGGAGCGTTCACCACTATCCTTTGCTCCAGCGGCGGAAAATCAGGACGAAGAAGATGGGCAGGCCGACCAGCGAGGTCACGATGCCGATCGGCAGCAGGACGCCGGGAATGATCGCCTTGCTGGCGATCGACGCACCGATCATCATCAACGCCCCCGCCAGAGCGCTGGCGGGCAGAAAGAAGCGATGATCCTCGCCGATCAGCATGCGGGCGATGTGAGGGCCGACGAGGCCGACGAAGCCGATCGTGCCGGTGAAGGCGACCGCGGCGCCTGCGAGCAGGCTGACGCGCAACAGGGAATAGAAGCGCAAACGCGCAACATCGATGCCGTAGCTGCGCGCCCGCTCCTCGCCCATGCGCAAAGCATTCATCTGCCAGCAGGCGCGGAAGGAGAACGGCAGGGTGATGCAGACCACGGCGAAGACGATGGCGATGGCTGGCCAGGTGGCGCGGCCGAGCGACCCCATGCTCCAGAACACGAGCTGCTGCAACGCATCGGCCGAAGCCACGAACTGCAGCAGGGCCAACAGCGCGTTGAAGCTGAACACCAGAGCGATGCCGAAGAGCACCAGCACTTCCGGCCCGCCCTTGACCTTGCTGGTGATGAACTGAAGAAGCAGCGTGCACAGAAACGCGAACAGGAACGCATTGCCGGCGACGCTCATATCCACCGGCAGCGGCAGCACACCGACGCCGAGCACCATCATCAGGGCCGCGCCCAGCGCCGCCGCGGCGGAAATGCCAAGGGTGAAAGGGCTGGCGAGCGGATTGTCGAGAATGGTCTGCATTTCAGCGCCGGCAAGCGACAGGGCCGTGCCGACCAGCAGGGCCATCAGCGCCGTCGGCAGCCGGATCTGCCAGATGATGACAGCGGTGCTGCGGCTCGTCGTCTCATCGCCGACGACGGCGCTCCAGATCTGCGCCACCGTTAGGCCGGACGGCCCGGTGCAGAGGTCGGCAAGAAGCGCCAGCAGCACGACCAGGACCAGCGCTGCCATGAAAAACATGCGCCTGCGCGTGATGCGCGCATATTGGGCCAGAACAACCTGGCCGGATGCCGAAATGCTCATGGCCCGGGTCGCGCATCGTCGCGATTGGAAGAAATACAGGTCCTGCTTATGCTCACGTCTGCCCTCGGCTGATTGCACGCGCCTGGACATTATAGCGCCGGTTGGAGCCAGTCGAGGAATTTGCGGGACAGTGTGCGCGTTGGCCGCGCTTATCCGGGTGACGACGGTTCCGCGGTCTCGCCCGCACCCAGTTCCAGAAGCACCTCTCTCACAACAGACCTGAACCAGATGTGGGCCTTGTCCTTATCCGATCGCGGATGCCAGACCAGTCCGATCTTCATCGTCTCCAGACCCAGGGGCGCATGGCAACAGGCGAGATCATAGGTGCGCGCCATTGCCTTGGCGGCGATGGTCGGCATGTCGGCGACGAGCGGCCGGCCTCGCAGGATAAAGGGCATTGTCGGATAATGCGACACGACGGCCGATATGGACCGGCGCTGTCCGCGCCGCGCCAGAGCCTCGTCGATATCGTCCTGCACCAGGCCGGCGGGAGACATGATCAGATGCGGCACGCCGATGTATTGCTCGATGGTGATATTGGTTCCGAACGGCACCACGGCGGGATCGAAGAGAACGGAAACGTCGTCCTCAAGAAAAGGCTCGCTGTATATGAGCTTTTCCGAGACCGGCCTCGATATCTCGGCGACGGAAAGGTCCGCGTCATTCTCGATCAGGCGCGCGAACGGGCTGCGGAAATCCGCAGGGCGCACAACCAGCAGGACCGATGGCGCCTTCTCCGCCAAGGCATCGATCAATCTCGGCACGAGCACAAACTCAAGATCGTCAGGGACGACCAGTTTGAAGATGGCTTCGGATCTCGCGGGCGTGAAGTCCTTCGATTTGCGGATTGCGTCTTCGATCGTATCCAGCGCCGGCGCGACCGCCTGCCAGAGCTCCAGGGATTTCGGCGTCGGCTCCATGCCGCCGCCCGACCTCACAAAAAGCTCGTCTCCCAGCGTCTGCCGCAGGCGCGACAGGGACATGCTGATGGCGGACGCGCCGAGCGACAGGCGGCGCGCCGCGCCTTTGACGCTGCGTTCGCGCATCAAGGCGGAGAATGTCAGCAACAGGTTGAGATCGAGCTGCCGGAGGACAAGTTCATTGAAGAGCGCGCCATCCGACTTCATGCCAACCGCCCCCCGCAAAGCTTATCGAATTATTCGATCAGCTTGCGGGCGAGTTTAATGTCATCCTGGGATGCGCTGTAGACCTTTTTGAGAAATGCACCGATTTCGACGCCGGGCATCGCATCCACCTCCAGATTGGCTTTCTTCGTCGTCTCGATGAAATCCTTGTCCTTCACGCTCGCCTCGAACGCCTGCCGCAAGATTTTCAGCCTGTCCTCGGGGATGTTTGGCGGCGCGGCGAACGAACGTCCGGCCTCACCGGGCGACACCAGCAGCTCAAGGGCGGCTTTCATCTCCGGCGTGCTAAAGGACACGATCGTCGGCACGTTCGACAGTTCCGCCAGCGGCGCGTGCGTCATCTGCACCAGGATGTTGACCTTCTTATCGATAATCCAATCAGGCTTGGTGCTTTTCACGCTTTGCCAGGAGTCGCAGACGCCATCGAGTTCGCGCCGCTCGACGGCAAGGCGGATATCGGTGCTCCCCGGATAGCCCGGGACGATCTTCACTTTTGCATTGCCGACATGTTTCAACATCGCCGTGCTCATGTAACGAATATCATCAACGCCGGTCACGCCGAATGTCACCTCGGTGTTCTTCAGATCGGCGAGAGATTTTGCCGGATGCTCCGCCCATAGCATGCAGATCTGCGTATCCTTCGCCGTGCTGCCGACCCAGCCCAGTTTGGACGGATCGAATTTGGCCGTCTCCGGCTTCAGCAGCGGCGCGATCAACAGGCCGTTGTCAAAAATGCCGATGCTGGTGCCGTCGCGCGGTGCGGCTTCCGCAAGATAGGCCGCCAGCCGAAGGCTTCCGGCGCCCGTCATATTGCGGACGACCACCGTCGGATTGCCCGGAATGTACTTGCCGATGACCCCGCCAAGGGCCCTGCCATAGGCGTCGTATCCACCTCCCGGAGAAAAGCCGACCAAGACTTCGAGCGTCTTGCCGCGATAAAAATCGCTGGTCTGCGCGCTCACGGGCATCACCGAGCAGGCTGCAAGCATCGTCACCATTGCGGCCTTCAAAGGCTGCAAAGCGTTCCACTGCAACTGACGCATCATCTCCCTCCCCCTTATGATCAATGTGTATCGAACACATCCTGATATTGACGAACATATTTAGACAAGGCGGATTTCTCCGCATCGGTCGGATTGTCCGGATCGGCGGCGATCGGGCCGCTGCCGAAGCGCATCAGGCAGGCCATCAGCAGCAGGCGCGCCTTGGTGGATGTCAGGTTGGAGCCGGCGATCAGGAAAGGATGATCATCGGCAAAGCCATTCGGTGCGCCACGGCCGACGCGCACAGCTGGAATGCCGCAGAATGCGGCGCGTACGATCAACCGCAAGCGCGCGGATGACGTCATGTTGCCGGTCGGCGTGGTTCCCTCCGCCACAAGGCCGGTCAGCCGCTTCAGAGACAGCTTGTGATCGATCAGCGCGATGAGATCGACTTCATGTTCGGAAGACGCATCCCATTCCATGCCGCAGTAGCCGCCATCCTTGACGATGGAGACGGATGGAATGGCGTCTTCATGCAGCAGGCCCTCCCTGGTTTTTATGGGCACGTCGACATAGGACAGGCGTCCCTGGTCGCGCGCTACGGCGCGTGTCGTTTCGGGCAGGACGGTCAGCCGGACATCGGAGCGGAACGTATGTTTGTAGTCCGGGACATATTTGACAAAGCATCGGCTTTTATGACCGAGCTGGCCGACGATACCGCCCATGCCGCCGGTGACGACATAACCGCCCGGCCTGGCATCGCCTTTGACCACGTCCCGGGCAGCATGGATGAGCTGGTCCTGAACCAGCACAGTGCCGAAGCGGTTACACCCGTTCTGGTCTGCCCAGGCACGCGACTTGATATATGAAATCGAGTCGACGATGTTGCGCGAACCATCCGCGCTGATCTCGCCGTGTGGTCGCTGCGCGGCGTTGCCGGCAATTGGAATGGTCGTATCGATCAGAAGGTTGAACCAGTAGACGGTGTCCTCGATGTTCGGACTGCCCTGCGTCCAGATCGCGCCGTCGAAATCTCCCTGAGTGAGAATGCCATGCACGCGATTGGTGAGCCGCGCCAGTGCGGGCCGCGGCGGCTGCGCCGAGAGATTGCGGGGCTTGTAGGGGAAGAAATCCTGTCCGCGTGTTTCGGGAACGATATCACCCTCACCCTGATCCCGGCGTTTGTCCGACGATAATCCCTTTACGAAACCTGCCGGCGGCATGACCCGGAAAAACGAGATCGAAGCCATATTCGAGATCGTCGACGCCTTTCCTTCGGCATTGACGGCAAGCCGGTCGATCTCCTCGAAGACGCGCGAGCCGTCGGGATAAAATCCCTGCCGTGCCTTCTCGGCGGGTGCGCCGGCGAAGGCGCATTCCTCCTCCCAGGGCGAGCCATCGCTCTGGCGCGCCATGTACGGCAGGGGATAAAGGCCGTCTTCCGGCAGAAGTTCTATTTCATAGACGGGACGGTCGTGCGGACTTCTACGCGTCTCGAAAAACCGCCCCGCCTCATCGAGATAGCCATCGGGTGCGGCGTAAAGATCGTCGGCATCTGCTTCAAGGGGATGGGCTGAGAACTGCTCGACGTAGACTTTAGCCGGCGCGGCAAGGCGTTGCGGACGCAAGGCATCATATTTCATCTCTTCCGATGTATCGCCGGTCAGCGGTTGCAGTCCGTGCTTCCTGCGCGCCTTGTTCGACGTCACCAGGGGCGGCGAATTCTGGATTGTCGCGGTGGGGCCGGACAGATGCGCAATTTTTAGACGTCTGTTCACGTTATTTTCTCCGCCTCGAATGTTGCCGTTCATCGCTTTGTTCAATCACGAGGAGGCAATGCTTGTGCCATGACATGAGAGTCATGCATGATGGGCGATGAGAGACGAGCATCAAGGGAGAGCGTCAGGCACGTTCCCCGAAAATGGAGCAAGATCGCCAGTCAATCAAATTGATTGGATTGAATATCGAATTCATTTCTATTGGATGAGCTGGCCAAAGGGATCGATTCGCCGTTTCGGGATCGAACTGCCGGCATAGGGGAATGGGGCCATGCGGAGATCGAGTGTCATCACAACGGCGTTGGCCATTCTGCTGGCGAGCTCGAGCGCCGGCTTCGCACAACAGGGCGCCGATTTTTACAAAGGCAAGGTCGTCAATCTTCTCGTCAGCACAAGCGCCGGTGGCGGATACGATCTTCTGGCCCGCACCATCGCGCGTTACCTGCCAAAGCATTTGCCCGGTGTACCCACCATCGTCGTTCGCAACATGCCCGGCGCCGGCGGCATCGTCGCCACGAACTACCTGGTCAATGTCGCGCCCAAGGACGGCCTGACGATCGGCAGTGTGCAGAACAACACGCCGTTCGAGCCCCTGCTCGGCACGAAAGAGGCTGACTACGATCCCAGGAAGATCAACTGGCTCGGCAGCCCAAGTTTTGAAACCGGGCTCCTGATCGTCTGGCACACGATTACCGCCAACACAGTCGAGGATCTGCGGCAGAAACCTGCGACCGTGGCCATCTCTGGTGCGAACTCGACGCCAGCCTTTTATTCCAGACTGCTGAACGAACTGCTGGGCCTCAAACTCAAAACAGTGTTGGGGTACCCAGGGCAGAGTGAGAGCTTCATGGCTATGGAGCGGGGCGAAGTCGACGGCTATCCGAGCATCTTCTGGAGTTCGCTTTCGGCGACCAAAGCGGACTGGATACGGGATCACAAGATCAAGTTCATCGTTCAATACGGCCCCGAGAACGAGAAGGCGCTTGGCGCAACGCCGAATGTCAGGGATCTGCTGAAGAATGACGAAGACAGGTTGCTGCTGCAGGCGGCCATCGCGCCGCTGGCGCTCGGGCGACCCTATCTGATGGCTCCGGGCGTTGCAGATGATCGCGTGAAAGCCATGCGGACGGCCCTGGCCGAGACGTTTCGCGATGCAGGGTTTCTGCAGGAGGCGGATCGACTCAAGCTCGGCGTGAACACGCCTCGCACGGCAGAGCAGACCGAGAAAATCGTCAATGACGCTTATGCGACGCCGGCTGCCGTGGTTGAACGTCTGCGACGCATTGCCAATGGTGACGGTGCGGGAAAGTAGCCGTCGGCATTGACGGAAGCTGGCCTCGTATCCGCTCTAGATCGCGGCCATGGAGCCGGCATCGGCAAGTTGCGCCACCAGCGCTTTCACGGCGTCGCTCAGCGGCTGCCGGCACTGAACCGCAAGATAGACCCGCCGGCGCGCCCATGAATGGGTCAGCGGGATCAGGCTGATGCGCTCATAATCCTCGAGGTCGAGGACCCCTCGGGGCTGGATGCTGACGCCGAGACCCGCCTTGACCATGGCGCGGGCGGACTCGTTGGTCGTGACTTCCGAGGCGAATTGCAACTGGTATCCTTCCGTCTCGGCCGTCTTGCGCAGATGCACCATCAATGGAGAGGTCGGCCGCAAGCCGATCAGGCCGGCATCGTTCAGATCGATCAGCGCACATTGCTCTCGCCCCGTCAACGCATGGCCTCTCGGCACGACGGCGACCAGTTGCTCGCTGCGGAACTCGCGCACGCTCGCGCCCTTGACGCTGGGTGCGACGCCATTGCCGTAGGCCAGGAACAAGCCGATATCCATCTGCCCCATATCGATCTCTTCGGACAGATCGATGGCCTGCTGGGGCAGCAGCTCGACCGAGACGCCGGGATTGTCCTGGGTGAAGCGATGAATGTCATCGGCCAGGAATTCCACGATGATCGATTCCGTGGCGCAGATGCGCACCCTTCCCCGCGCCAGATCGGACGTGTCGTCGATCTCCATGCGCATGCGTTCGATGCCGCCGAACATTTCGCGCACGTGGCGGGCGACAACCTGCCCGATCGGGGTCAGCACAGTGCCTTTGGGGCCGCGATCGAACAGCCGTTCGCCGATCGTCTCTTCCAGCTCCTGGATTCGTTTGGTGACGGCCGAAGGGACGATATGTTCCCGGCTGGCGGCGCGGGCGAGCTGCCCCTCTTCCGCCACGGCGAGAAAAAGCTTCAGGGTGAGAAGATCAACGCGCCGCACCAAGGCCGAAAGACTGAAGCGCCCCATCCCTTCCCCTCTCGCGATGGTTCAGCCGTCGCGTGGGAAGACTAACATGACGAAACGGGTCCGCAACCGGCCTCACGTTCTGGCGCTGGTGAACGCGCGCATCTCCGCCCTGGCCCGCCAGTCGGTGACGACATTGACGAGCGCCGTCTGGCCGTTGGCAACGGCTTTGGCGGCCCGTTCCAGGGCCGGCCTGATGTCTTCCGGCCGCTCGACATATTCGCCATGGCAGCCAAGGGCCTCCGCCATTTTGTCGAAGCGGGTGTAGCCGAGCTCGCGGCCGGGCTTGCTGCGTTCGGGGTCGCCCGTCCAGCCGCCGTTGAGGCTGATGACGACGAGCACGGGCAGCTTGTGGCGGACGGACGTGTCGAGCTCCATGGCGTTCAGGCCGAAAGAGCCATCGCCGTGCAGAACCACGATGTCGGCATCCGGCTTGGCCGCCTTGGCGCCGATGCCGAACGGCAACCCCACGCCCATGGTTCCGAACGTGCCGGAATTGAGCCGATGGCCCGGCGTGAAGGAGGGAATGGCCTGGCGGCCGTAGTTGAGGATTTCCTGGCCGTCGACGACCAGGATCGTGTCGCGGCTGATGAAATCGCGCACCTCCTTGCACAGGCGCAAGGGATGGATGGGCATGTCGTCCGTCGCCAGCAGCTTTTCGTTCGACTGCTTGCGCTTCTCGTCGAGCGCGTGCAGATGCGCGCGCCAGTCTTCATAGGTCTGAGTGGTGACCTTGCCGTCGAGCGCCTTGCCCAATTGCGCCAGCGCCGTGCGCGCATCGGCGGCAATTCCCATTGTGAGGCGCGTGCTGGCGTTGATCTCGGCCGCATCGATATCGATGCGGATGAACTTCGCCGATGGCGAGAAGGCGGGAGGACGTCCGAAGCTGAACACGTAGTTCAGCCGGGTGCCGACCACCAACACCAGATCGGCTTCCTTCAACGCGGTCGAGCGCGCCGCGCCGAAGAAGAACGGATGATCCTCCGGCACGACGCCACGCCCCTGCGGGGTGGTGTAGAAGGGAATGCCGGCTTTCTCGATCACATTGCGCAACTCGCCTGCCGCGCCGGAATAAAGGATGCCGGAGCCCGACAGGATCAGCGGCTTCCTGGCTTCCCCCAGCAGGGCGACGATCTTCGCGATCTCATCCGCTGTCGCTGCGGGCCGCGAGAAGAGATCGTCCTTGGGCGCGACCGGCCAGCGCACATCGTCTTCCTCGACCTCCTGCGCCAGGACATCGCCGGGAAGATCGAGATAGACAGGACCGGGCTTGCCGGCCATGGCGGTGGCGAAAGCGGTGGCGATATATTGGGGAATGCGCTTTGCGTCGTAAACGCGCTCCGCCCATTTGGTCACCGGCTTCATGATGGCGACCTGATCGATCTCCTGGAACGCGCCCATGGCGTATTGAGTGACCGGCGCGGCGCCGCCAAGCGCAACGACTGGCGCGCAATCGACAAGCGCATTGGCGAGACCCGTCGTGAGATTGATGGTGCCAGGGCCGGAGGCCCCCATGCAGACGCCCGGCCGGCTGCGCAGCCGCGCATAGGCATGGGCCATCATCGCGCCGGCCTGCTCGTGCCGCACATCGATCAGCCGGATGCCGTCGGCGATGATGCAGCGCCCGGCATCATGGGTCGGCGCACCCATGATGAAAAACATGACATCCACGCCCTGGCGTTTCAACGCGCGGGACAGGAGAGCCGAACCGGATATTTTCATATCGATTTTCCTCAGATCGCCGGTCAGATTGCTTTGTCGCGCCGCAAGGCTTCGATCTGTTCGGGCGTGCGCCCGAGCAGGCCGCCATAGACATCGTTGGTGTCAGCGCCCAGAACCGGCGAGCAGACGACCTCGACCTGAGAATCGGACAGCTTCACCGGAAAGCCGGGCATGACGAAATCCCCTTGCGAGGGATGCGTCACGGTGACGAACATGCCGCGCCTGCGCAGGTCGGGATCCTCCTGCAAATCCTTGGTGTCGAGCACGGGGCCGGCGGGAACGCCGTTCTCGCCGCAGATGCGCATCACCTCGAATTTGTCATGCTGCCTGGTCCAGGCGCTGATCATGTCATCGATGATGGCGCGATTTCTGTAGCGCGCCTCCGGGCTGGCGAAGCGCTCATCATTCTGCAGGTCGTCGCGGCCGATCATCGACAGGATGCGCTCCCAGTGGCGGCTGCCAGCGCGGGTCGAGTAGATGAAACAATAATCGTTCAGGCCGCCGCCGGCGCATGGATAGGCGCCGCTCGGCGCTGTCGAAGCCAGGACGCTCTGATTGCCGTTCCGCTCCGCCGCCTTGTCGTGCAGCATGTTGCTGGCGAAGGAGACGCGGCAGAAATTGGCGACGACTTCCTGCATCACCACTTCGACGCGCTGGCCCACGCCGGTTTTCTCGCGCTGATAGAGCGCCGCCAGAATGCCGACCACTGTGTGGATGCCCGAGCCGGTATCGCCGATCGTCGCGCTTGATTTCATCGGCTGGCCATCGCGCTCGCCGGTGATCGACATGGCGCCACCGACCGCCTGGGCGATCATGTCGAAGGCCAGATAGTCGGCCCAGCGGCCATCGGGCGCAAAGCCCTTGATCTGCGCGAAGATGATGCGCGGATTGATCTTGCGAACCTCTTCGTAACTTAAGCCCAGACGCTCGATGACGCCGGGGCCGAAATTCTCGACCAGGATGTCGGACTGTTTGATCAGGTCGACGACCAGCGCGAGGCCGGCCGGGTTCTTCAGATTGCAGGTGACGCTGCGCTTGTTGGCATTGAGCAGCATGAAATAGGACGAGTCTTCATTGGCCCGGGCCGCCGACGCCCTGCGGCTCTGCTCGCCATTGATCGGCTCCACCTTGATGACATCGGCGCCCAGCCATGCCAGCGTTTCGGTGCAGGCAGGTCCGGCCTCGAACTGGGTGAAGTCGACAACCCTGATGCCGGCCAACGCGGCCTTCCTTCCATCCGCGCCGGCAGATGCCGCACTGTTCGTCGACTGGGCCATTCCTCGGTCTCCCTGATGTTATCGCCAAACCATGGGAGCGGGCATCGCGGCTAGCAAGTTCCAAACGAGAAGCAAGCGATTCTCCGTCCAGAAATGGACGGGCCGCCGACCCCGTGCAAGACTTTCGTCAAGAAGAGAACTTGCGGGAAGAAGATATCTGGGGGGAAGCACCGATGCGCAATCCATGTGCGCCTATCAAGTTCGTGGCCCTGCTCGCTGCGTCGCTGGGTCTGCAGACGATGATGGCGACCGCTCAGGGAAATTTCCCAAGCAAGCCCGTCCGCATCATTGTCGCGACCGCCGCCGGCGGCCCGACTGATTACAATGCCCGGCTCGTAGCCGAAGTTCTGCAGCGCGAAGGCTATCAGGTGGTCGTCGACAATCGTGGTGCAGCAGGCGGCGTTCTCGCCGTACAGGCGATCACCAAATCGCCGCCGGACGGCTACACCGTGCTGGTGTCTCACGCCAGCCCCATCGTCATCTTCCAGAGTCTGCTGCCGGAAAAGCCGCCCTATGACGCCTTGAAGGACCTGACGCCGATTTCGCATCTGTCGAACGTCGCCACGGTCGCCCTGGTCAACCCTAGCATTCCAGTGAAGACCCTGTCGGAATTCATCGCCTATGCGAAAGAGCGTCCGGGGCAGCTCAATTACTCTTCGACAGGAACCGGCAACATGCCGCATCTCACCGGCGAACGCTTCAAGATGCGCACCGGCCTGGATCTGGTTCACGTCCCTTATAATTCCGCACCACAGGCGTTGACGGCGATCATCACGGGGGAAGCCGCGTTCGGCTTTCAGTCGCCGGATTCGCTCGAGCAGTACAAGGCTGGAAAGGTCAGGGCATTGGCGACCTCGGCGAAGCAGCGGCTGAGCAATGCGCCTGATGTGCCGACGATGGATGAAGCCGGGCTGCCGGGCTTCACCAGCGGCGCCTGGTACGGGCTCTACGGTCCGGCCAATATGCCGAAAGCCATCGTCGACAAGCTCCAGGCCGATGTCGCGAAAGGGCTGACGGCGCCCGACGTCGTCGAGAAAGCCACGAAGTTCGGCTTCGAACTGATCGGCAGTACGCCGGAGCAGCTTGCGGCGCATATGCGGGCGGAAGTGAAGAGCTGGAGCAGCGTGATCGACGCCGCCAAGATCAAGATGAAATGACCGCCTGCTGATCCACCGGAGCGTCGAGACACCATGCCTGTGAACTGGAAGGACACCGCCACCGGCGGCATCTTCATCGCCATCGGCGGCTGGTTCCTCATCGCAGGCTACGGCCTGGAACGGGGAACGCTGTCGCGCATGGGGCCGGGATTCTTCTCGCCGATCCTGGCGGCCATTCTTATTCTGCTCGGCGCCGTCATCGCGCTGCGCAGCATCGGCATGCGGCCGGAGGCCATTGGCGCCGTATCATGGCGTGCGATCCTCTTCACCTGCGCCGCGCCGGCTATTTTCGGCGCCACGATCACAGGTCTTGGTCTGGCGCCTTCGCTTGTCCTGACAGTGTTCTGCTCGGCGCTGGCAAGCCGGCACATGACACTGTTGCGCGCCGCCGTGGTCAGCGTGTCGCTGGCTGCGTTCTGCGTCGCTTTGTTCAGCTATGGGCTTGGCTTGCCAATTCCCCTGGTCGGTCCCTGGCTTGCAGGCTGAGACGGGCACATGGATATTCTCGACAATCTCGGCCTCGGCTTCTCTATCGCCCTGCAACCGACAAAGCTGCTGTACTGCTTTTTCGGCACTTTGGTCGGAACGCTCATCGGCGTGCTGCCGGGCATCGGCCCGACGGCAACCATCGCCATGCTGCTGCCGCTGACCTTCGCGCTCGATCCCACCTCGGCGCTGATCATGATGGCCGGCATCTATTATGGCGCTCAATACGGCGGATCGACCACGGCGATCCTGATCAATCTTCCAGGTGAATCGTCATCGGCTGTCACCGCGCTCGACGGCTATCAGATGGCCCGCCAGGGCCGCGCGGGACCGGCACTGGCGACGGCGGCGCTCGGGTCTTTCTTCGCCGGCACCGTCGCTACCCTGATTGTCGCCATAGCGGCCCCACCGCTCAGCGCCGTCGCGCTGAAATTCGGGCCGCCCGAATACTTCTCGCTGATGGTGCTGGGGCTGGTCGCGTCGGTCGTCATCGCTTCTGGATCGGTCGTCAAGGCGCTGGCGATGGTCGTCTTCGGCATCCTGCTCGGCCTTGTCGGGACCGATCGCTATACGGCGACGCCGCGCTTTACCATGGGCTTCTTCGAGCTGGCTGACGGCATCGAGATCATCTCGATCGCGGTCGGCATGTTCGGCCTCACCGAGATCCTGCGCAACCTCGAGAATGAGAAGAGCCGCGATGTGATGGTGACCCGCGTCACCGGACTGATGCCGACCCGCGACGACATGCGCGCCCTGATCGCGCCGGTGTTGCGCGGCACCGCCATCGGCTCGGCGCTGGGCATCCTGCCCGGCGGCGGCGCGGTGCTGTCCTCGTTCGCGGCCTATATGGTCGAAAAGAAAGTCTCGAAGACGCCGGAGCGTTTCGGCAAGGGCGCGATCGAAGGCGTGGCGGCGCCGGAGAGCGCCAACAATGCCGCGGCGCAGACCTCGTTCATTCCCATGCTGACCCTGGGCCTGCCGATCAACGCCGTCTCGGCACTGATGATCGGCGCCATGATCATGCAGGGGATCGTGCCCGGCCCCAATATCGTCGTCGAACAGCCAACACTGTTCTGGGGCGTCATCGTCTCGATGTGGGTCGGCAATCTGATGCTGGTGCTGCTCAACCTGCCGCTGGTCGGCATCTGGGTGAAACTGCTCAGCGTCCCCTATTACGTGCTGTTCCCCGCCATCATGGCCTTCTCGACGATCGGCGTGTTCAGCGTGAACTCGAATTCGTTCGATCTGTATTCGATCTCGGTGTTCGGCCTGCTCGGCTATCTGCTCGTCAAGCTCGGGTGCGAACCCGTGCCGCTTCTGCTGGGTTTCGTGCTCGGCCCGATGCTCGAGGACCAGTTGCGCCGCTCGATGATCCTGTCACGCGGCTCGGCAACCATTTTCATCGACCGCCCGATCAGCCTGACCTTTCTCCTGATCGCACTCATCGTGTTCTGCATGGGAGTTATGCCGTCGATTCGGCAGAAGCGCGAAGAGGTGTTCAGCGAAGCCGATTGAGATACCGCTCGCCTCCATCATTTACTACAAAAGGCTCGGATTACGATCAGGGATAGACAAGCTCGCGATCGCCCCTTAAGTTTCCCACCGAGTGTACGTGGGCGTGGGGCGAGGGAATGCATAACTTCAAGTATGGCGTCCTTGTTATATTGTGTGCGGGCCTTGCGGCCTGCGGGACGGTCGAGACCATGGCTCCCACGGCGGCGCCATCAGCCGTTGCGACGCTGCCTGCCGATGCCTTGATCGGCAAATGGGGCATTGCCTCCTATCGTGAAGAGAAAGACCGTGTCCGCACCGAGCGGATGGCGCGTTCCTTCTGCGGAAGAAGCCCCTACACTATCACCAAGGGGCCGACCGACGGCGTGATGATGCATGTCGCCGACGACACCAAGCAATATGAACTCGCGCTGAAGCGCTCACGCGACGGCAAGACCTATCTCGGCTTTGCGACGCCGCCGGGCGATCCGCAGGATCGCGAGATCATCTCCATGACCGATAAGGAAGTGATCATGCGTTATGTCGATCCGGATGCAAACACGCGCTATGGCACTTTTATCTATGTGCGGTGCTGAAGGATGCAGACGATGATCAACACGGTTGCAGGCAAGACCATCGCTGCATCGCTGCTGCTCTTTGGCATGCTGTCGCCATCGTTCGCGCACGCACAGGCGGCGTCGGCCGCGGCGCAGCGCGAGACCATGGATATCGGCGACGAGCCCGGCCGCATCTCGACCGAGGAAGCCACCATCAAGAGCGGGCCGTTCGCGCGCCAGCTCGTGTTCTTCCGCTCCAATGAGCCGCCGGGCACGCTGGTCATCCATACATCCGAGCGCTTTCTCTATGTCGTCATGCCCAACAACCGGGCGCTGCGCTACGGCATCGGCGTCGGCCGCGAGGGCTTCACCTGGTCGGGCCTCGTCAAGATCACCCGCAAGGCGGAATGGCCGGACTGGACGCCGCCGCCCGAAATGATTGCACGCCAGCCCTATCTGCCGCGCTTCATGGCCGGCGGACCGGGCAATCCGATGGGCGCGCGCGCCATGTATCTTGGCTCCACCGTCTATCGCATCCACGGCACCAACCAGCCCGAGACGATCGGACAGTCGATTTCGTCGGGCTGTTTCCGCCTCGCCAACGGCGATGTCATCGACCTTTATTCGCGCGCCGCCGTAGGCGCGAAAGTCGTCATCCGGCATTCGGCACAGCTTTGATCCAACCGCGGGAGCGATCATGTTGAGGTTATTCCGACTAACGCTTGCAGGTTTCGCCTTGACCGCGGCGCTGCCGGCGCTCGCCGGCACGCTCGACGACGTCAAGGCGCGCGGCACGCTTTCCTGCGGCGTCAGCAACGGGCTCGGCGGATTCTCGGAACGTTCGAGCGACGGCAAATGGAGCGGCTTCGACGTCGATATCTGCCGCGCCATCGCCGCCGCCATTTTCAATGATCCGAACAAGGTCACCTTCACGCCGCTGTCGGCGACGGACCGGTTCGACGCCTTGAAGAACAAGACCATCGATGTGCTGTCGCGCAATTCGAGCTGGACGTTCGAGCGCGAGGCGGGCCAGGGGCTGCTGTTCGCCGGCACCACCTATTACGACGGCCAGGGCTTTATGGTGCTGCGCAAGCAGGTGGCCTCGGCGCTGGAGCTCAACGACAGCTCTGTCTGCGTCCAGGAAGGCACGACCACCAGGCTCAACCTGGCAGATTACTTCAAGGCCAATTCGATGACCTATCGCGAAGTGCCGGTGGCCTCGCCGGCGGACGCGATCAAGGCATTGGAGGCCGGTCGCTGCGACGTGTTCACCGCCGACCAGTCGGCGCTCTACGGCGAAAAGCTCCATCTCGCCAAGCCGGAAGACGCCATCATCCTGCCCGACGTGGTCTCGAAGGAGCCGCTCGGCCCCGTGGTGCGCGGCGACGACACAGCCTGGTTCAACCTGGTGAAATGGACGGTTTTCGCGCTGATCAATGCCGAGGATCTCGGCATCGGCACGGACACGCTCGACGAGGCGGCGAAATCGACCAAGCCCGACGTGCGTCGCTTCACCGGCGCGGAAGGCAATTTTGGCGCCCTGTTGAAGCTCGACAACGGCTGGGCGGTGCGTGCCGTGCGCGCCGTTGGTCATTATGGTGAGATGTTCGAGCGCAATATAGGCTCCCGCTCACGCCTCGGCGTGCCGCGCGGGCTGAACCAGCTCTGGTCTAACGGTGGCATCCTCTACGCGCCCCCGCTAAGGTAGGCCTGTTTTAGAGCGTGTCTTTTTACAGAAGGGTGAAATCATGAGCATCTTCGGCAAAATAGCTTCTGCGATCTTCGGCACGGCAAAAGCGGCTGACGCGCCGGCCGCGGCTCCGGCTCCGGCCGGCACTGTGCCGCCACCGGCGGCGGCCCCCGCAGGCAGCTCGGCTCCGGCTGGCGCCAAGCCGGGTGCTATCACCAAAGACCAGGTCATCGGGATGATCGAAGGCATCGCCGCCAAGTCCGGGCACTCGGACTACAACTGGAAGACATCGATCGTCGACCTGATGAAGCTGCTCAACCTCGACTCCAGCCTCGGCGCCCGCAAGGAACTAGCGACGGAACTCGGCTACAAGGGCGCGCTGGACGGCTCCGCCGAAATGAACTTGTGGCTGCACAAGCAGGTGATGGACAAGCTGGCCGAATCCGGCGGCGTCGTGCCGGACAGCCTGAAGTAAGCTTGCGGTTTTAGGAGATTGCAGATGGCGTCATCGGAAGATGGCGCCATTTGTGTTTTTGAAGCGCGCTATTTCTTCGGTAGGGAGCGGTTGAAGTCGAGCGCCGCATCCAGCAGCTTGCGGCGCAGCGCGTCATCGCCACAAAGCTCGGCGGCAGCCCTGACCCATCCCTGCATCTGACGGCCGCGCGCTATCATCGGCATAATGCCTTCGATCTCCAGCGCCCAACCGTCATTGCCCTTGCCGAGCCTGACGAGCATGCCATCCTCGCGGGCGCCACAGAGCAGGTTGCCGTTCACAAGCCAGGCCCAGCCGCCGAACATGGATTTTTGGCTGAGTCCGCGTACCTCGGCGAGATCGTCAGTCAGAAGCTCTTCCAGGCCTGCATCGCGCGCCATTTGCGTAGCCTCACTTCTCCACCTCCACATTGCCCGTCACATCCGCAGGCGTCGTATCCAGCACAAGCAGGCGCACGGCATCGTCGCCCTTGTTCTGGCCGAGGTGGCGCTGGCCGATGACTTCGACGACGACATCGCCGGGCTTGTAAGTGAAGGTCTGGTTCGTGTCCTTGTCGGTCACTTCGAGCGTGCCCTGCAGCACATAGGCGAAGCGCGGATAGGGGTGCTTGTGCAGCGGCAGGGTCGCGCCCGGCGCGATGATGTATTCGGCGACGATGACGCGGCCGGGACCCTGGGGAAAGGTGATGGGCTGGCCGGAGGCGGTCTTGTCGAAGGAGGCGATCGGCTTCACCGCGATGGGCGGCACCGGCATCGGGCCTTCGGCGAAGGCCTGTCCGGCCAGACATGTCAGAAAAAGAACCGTGCCCGCGAAGCGTCTCATGCTATCCCCCCATTGCAATGTGCCGCAATCTAGCATCGACCCGTTCAAAGAACGTCAACGGAAAGGATCCGAAATGAGCGATGGCCTCTCCGAGCCGAGCCGCCTCGACGCGCTCGAAACCCGCATCGCCCATCAGGACCGCATGCTGGCGGACCTGAACGAGGTGATCACCGCGCAATGGCGCCGGATCGACATTCTGGAGCGGCAGGTGGCGCAATTGCGCGAGGAGTTCCAGAATCTCGGAGATACGCGCGGCGCGCCGGAGCCGCCACCGCCGCATTATTGATAAGAGCCCTCATCCGACCTCTGCTGCGCAAAGGCCACCTTCTCCCGTGGAACGCACGGCTGTCTGAGGAAAGTCTGCAAACGCTTCAACGTCATGCCCGCACTTGTTGCGGGCACCCACGCCGTGGTGCGCTGTAGCGCTGGAAAAAAGGATACGCGCCACATTCTGGAACGCAAACGCAGCGTCACCGCGTGGATACCCGCGACAAGCGCGGGCATGACGGAGAGGCGGTTGCTCGAATAACGAAGGTGGCAGCGCTGCAGAATCCAGCTCGCAGCCTGTGTCGCCGATGAGAATGAATTCCATAGCAGCCAACAACGTCAACAAGCTGAGATAACGTCACCGAAATTTCCCCGGACAGCCCTGCGTGGAACGGGAGAAGGAATCCGCGCTAGCTGTGCAGCCCCGGTGCCTCCTGCCCCGTGCGGGCGACATATTCCGTGTAGCCGCCGCCGTATTGATGCACGCCCTCGGGTGTCAGCTCCAGCACGCGATTCGAGAGCGCTGCGAGGAAATGGCGATCGTGCGAGACGAAGAGCATGGTGCCTTCGTATTGCGAGAGCGCGGTGATGAGCATTTCCTTGGTGGCCATGTCGAGATGGTTGGTCGGCTCGTCGAGCACGAGGAAGTTCGGCGGATCGTAGAGCATTTTCGCCATCACGAGGCGCGCCTTCTCGCCGCCGGAGAGCACGCGGCATTTCTTTTCCACGTCGTCGCCGGAGAAGCCGAAGCAGCCGGCGAGCGTGCGCAGCGAGCCCTGCCCGGCCTGGGGAAATGAATCCTCCAGCGACTCGAAGACCGTGCGGTCGCCGTCGAGCAGTTCCATGGCGTGCTGGGCGAAGTAGCCCATTTTGACGGTGCTGCTGATGGCGACTGTGCCGTTGTCGGGCTCGGACGAGCCGGCGATGAGTTTCAGCAGGGTCGACTTGCCGGCGCCGTTGATGCCCATGACGCACCAGCGCTCCCTGCGGCGCACCTGGAAATCGAGCCCTTCATAGATGGCACGGCTGCCGTAGCTTTTGTGCACGTTCTTCAGAGTGGCCACGTCTTCGCCGGAGCGCGGCGCCGGCGGAAAATCGAACTGCACGGACTGGCGGCGCTTCGGCGGCTCCACCTTCTCGATCTTCTCCAACTTCTTCACCCGGCTCTGCACTTGCGCGGCATGCGAGGCGCGCGCCTTGAAACGCTCGATGAAGCTGATCTCCTTCGCCAGCATGGCCTGCTGGCGCTCGAACTGGGCCTGCTGCTGCTTCTCGTTGAGCGCGCGCTGCTGCGCGTAGAATTCGTAATTGCCGGAATAGGTGGTGAGCGAGCCGCCGTCGATCTCGATGATCTTGGTGACGATGCGGTTCATGAACTCGCGGTCATGCGAGGTCATCAGCAGCGCGCCCTCATAGCCGCGCAGGAACTGCTCGAGCCAGATGATGCTTTCGAGATCGAGATGGTTGCTCGGCTCATCCAGCAGCATGGCGTCAGGGCGCATGAGGAGAATGCGGGCGAGCGCGACCCTCATCTTCCAGCCGCCGGAGAGCGCGCCGACATCGCCGTCCATCATCTCCTGGGTGAAACTGAGGCCCGCGAGGACTTCGCGGGCGCGGCCGTCGAGGGCATAGCCGTCCAGCTCCTCGAAGCGGGCCTGCACCTCGCCATAGCGCTCGATGAGGTTTTCCATGTCGTCGGCCTGGTCGGGATCGCCCATGGCGGTCTCGAGCGCCTTCAGCTCGGCGGCGACCTCGCTGACCGGCCCGGCGCCATTCATCACTTCGGCCACTGCGCTGTGGCCCGACATGTCGCCGACATCCTGGCTGAAATAGCCGATGGTGACGCCGCGATCGACGCCCACCTGGCCTTCATCGGGGTCTTCCTCGCCGGTGATCATGCGGAACAAGGTGGTCTTGCCGGCGCCGTTGGGGCCGACGAGGCCGACCTTCTCGCCGCGCTGGAGCGCCGCCGAGGCTTCGATGAAGAGGATCTGGTGGCCGTTCTGCTTGCTGATATTATCGAGACGAATCATAGGGGTAGCGAGACCTGCAAAGGGGTTTGGCGGCGGGGCGGCCGCGCGAGCCCGTTCCATACAGCAAGGGTGCACCGCAACGCCATCCCCGATCGCGAGCCATGCGCGCCGCGTGGCAAAAATGTATCGAGCACGCCGGTTTGAAGCCGCGTGTGAAGCCGCGGGGGTTGCTAGCGGGGACTTTGCCGGTTATTTAAGCTCCGTCTCCAACACGAACGAGGGAGGACTGAATGAGTTGCAGCATCATCATTACCGCTCCCCGAATGTCGCGCCGCTAGGCCCGACCTGTTCGTATTCGCGGCCCGCCTGAAGGCGCCGCAGGACTTCTCTTCCTTTCGTCTTTTCTGAAGCCTGCCGCTTTGCGCCGGCTTTGCACTCAATCTGGAGTCGGCCGCCTTTCGGGCGCCGGTTGATCGTCATGAGTCTTCATCATTCACCCGAGCGGCGGGAGCCGTTCCGGGCGGTCCTTGGTTTCGTGTTCAGGCATTGGGGGCGCCAGCGCGTCCGCGTG
>Ga0182744_1000173_pt1 | contig 71130 bp, 67 predicted proteins | sample eDN3rd30CKraftMG_FD_128525 | JGI IMG/M metagenome (GOLD analysis project Ga0182744, IMG submission 128525) | Enriched Miracle-Growth compost microbial communities from Emeryville, California, USA - eDNA 3rd pass 30_C Kraft MG (version 2) (version 2) ... | reverse complement strand
TGATTTTGAATTGAAAGTGAATATATTATTAATATAAAATGAAGAGATTAATCCAAATTTTGTCTATTATAGGTGTAAATTTGTTAAACACGTGTTTATCTTTTTATGAAAACATTAATGTCTCTCCGTGAGAAAATGAATTTATAAAATACAGATAATCAGTGTTATAATTAATTATTACACCAGCAATATATAAATTTATTTGTAAAAAAATAACATTTTTAATGAAAATTTAATATAAATCATTTTTTTGTTTAAATTGCACCACTTCATAAAAGTGAAGATCATCAATTTTGAATATTAATCTTTAAACTTTATTTTTTGTGAGAAACTATACTAAAGTTTTAAAAATTGCTCCGGCTTTTTTATTGGCAGGAACGATTATGCATGCACAGACAACGGACTCAACGACGAAGGAAAAAAACATTGAAGAAGTTGTTTTGATTGGTTATGGAAAACAGAAGAAAGAAGACCTTACTGGTTCTATCGCTTCCATATCATCAAAAGATTTTAACGGAGGTTCCACTTCAGCAGATCAGCTGATTCAGGGGAAAGCTCCGGGTGTTACTATTACAGGAAACGGCGGAAATCCGGGATCGGGTTCCACCATAAGAATTCGTGGAGGAGCTTCATTAACTGCATTAAACGATCCATTAATAGTTATTGATGGGATTCCTATGGATTTTCGGGGAATTTCAGGAGCTGCCAATGCACTCGCACTTATTAACCCAAATGATATTGAATCTTTTGATATCCTGAAGGATGCATCGGCGTCTGCAATTTACGGAAACAGAGCTTCCAATGGTGTAATCCTGATTACTACTAAGAAAGGTTCAGCCGGAAAACTGAAAATTAATTTTTCGACTACGGCATCCGTTTCTACAAAAATGGGAAATATGGATGTTTTAACTGCCGATGAATTTCGTAAATATGTTATTGATCATGCCACCCAACAAAAATATATCGATATGTTGGGAACTGCCAATACCAATTGGCAAGACCAAATATATCAAACTGCTTGGGGAACCGATAACAATGTTGCAATTTCCGGAGGAATTAAAGGACTGCCGTATCGTTTATCTTTAGGATACAACGAACAGAATGGTTTGGTGAAAACCAATGAATTCCGAAGAACTTCTGTTGGGATTAATCTTACTCCAAAGTTTTTTGATAATCATTTGAGCGTTACTGCAAATGTAAAAGGTTCAATGACGGAAAACCGTTTTCCAACAGGTGGTGTTATTGGTGCAGCGCAGTTTTTTGATCCAACACAACAAGTTTATGATTACAGCGCGCAAGGAGATCAGGTACACAATTATTGGGAATGGTGGTTGCCAACAGGAACATATAATACCAATGCTACCTCCAATCCACTTGGAATGCTTTACAGTAAAAGGGATGTTTCTACGGTATTCCGAGGAATTGGAAGTTTACAGTTGGATTATAAATTCCACTTTCTTCCGGATTTACACTGGAATGTAAACGGCGGTTACGACTATCAGAAAGGTACTGGTGCAGTTACAGAATATGCAGGTTACAGATCTACTATTAATACATTAGGTTCAAGAAAAGACTATTCCGAAGAAAAAACAAATAAATTATTTGAAACCTACCTGAATTATGTAAAAGATATTGATGCTATTGATACGAAGATAGATTTAATGGCAGGACATTCTTATCAGAAATTCAATTACAAAATTCCCGGAGCAATGACGTATCACGGAGATTCTTCTTATGATGATCCGGAGATACCAAGAGATAAGGAAGAAAACCTGGTTTTATTAAGTTTTTATGGAAGAGCAATTTTCACTATTGCCAATAAATACATCCTTACAGGATCGGTAAGAAGAGACGGAACTTCCAGGTTCTATAATGGCACCGATAATACCGATAATATGTGGGGGACTTTTTACGCTGCTTCTGGAGCTTGGAAAATCAAAGAAGAGAATTTCCTAAAAAGTTCAAGTGTTGTTTCTGATCTGAAATTAAGAGCAGGTTGGGGAGAAACAGGTCAGCAGGAAGTTGGAGGATGGTACAACTCATTCCCTGCATACAACCTAAGTAATGCAACAGCACAATACGGATTTGGTGATTCTTATTATTATATGTATCGTCCAAACCAATATAATCCTAATCTTGTTTGGGAAACTACCCAAACCATCAATGCAGGATTGGACTTCGGATTCCTGAATAACAGAATCTCCGGTTCTATTGATTGGTTCAAGAAAAAAACAAGTGATCTATTAGGTGATGTTGCGGTACCGGCAGGAGAATTCAGTAACCACAATATCAAGAATATTGGTAATATGGAAACAGATGGTATCGAATTCCTTCTGAATCTCGTTCCCGTAAAAAGTGAAAATCTAACATGGGATTTGAGTTTTAACGTAGCACATTATAATCCAAAAATCACCAACTTTAATGAAGTGGCAGCAGGATACATTATGGAAACAGGAGGTATTTCCGGAGGTGTAGGGAACAAAGTACAGGCAAATGTTGTAGGTTACACACCGAACAGTTTCTGGGTATATCAGCAAGTTTACGACAATAGCGGAAATCCTTTAGATGGAGTGTATGTAGATAGAAACGGAGACGGAAAAATAAATAAGGATGACAAATATCTCTACAAATCCACAACTCCGGATGCTACATTTGGATTCTCTACCAAACTAAAATACAAAAACTGGGATCTTTCCACTTCTCTACGTGCAGTTTTAGGAAATTATGTATATAACAATTTTGCTTCGCAATCCAATGTGCAAAGTATCGCAACCAATGATTATCTGATGAATCTTTCCAGCGTTACTGCTGCTTACGGCTTCAAAACACCACAGTATTGGAGTGATGCTTTTGTAGAAGATGCTTCATTTATCAGGATGGATAATTTGTCCTTAGGATATAATTTCGGAGAAGTTTTCACCAAAGGAAGCAATCTTAGAGTGTATGGTATGGCACAGAATGTATTTGTGATTACTGATTATTCAGGTGTGGATCCTGAAATTTTCGGAAATATTGATAATGGATTTTATCAAAGACCAAAAATATATTCAATAGGACTAAATGTTCAATTTTAATAATTTAAGAAAAATGAAAAATTTCAGAATAAATAGAATATCAATAGCAGCAGTAGTTTTAGGACTTTCGCTTACCCTAGGTTCTTGTATCGATGATTTAAGACAGGAACCTGTTACCGATATCACTTCTGCAAGCATCTATAAAGATTTTGGAAACTATAAAAATCTTTTGGCAAAACTATACGGAGGTGTAGCTGTAGGTGGACAAGAAGGAGGTGACGGAAATGGAGATATTGCCGATATTGATGGTGGTTTTTCCAACTATATGCGTTTGCTGTACACCTTACAGGAAATTACCACAGACGAAGCTGTAATCGGATGGAATGACGGGACGCTTCAAGAATTTCATAAAATGATTTGGTCTCCAGCCAACGAATTCAATAATGCAATGTATTACAGATTATATACAGAAATAGCTTTCTGTAATGAATTTATTAAAAATACAACCGATGAAATGCTGAGCCAAAATGGTATCTCCGGAACCAATGCCGAAGAAGCCAAAACTATGAGGGCAGAAGCAAGATTTCTGAGAGCTCAGGCATACTACAACCTGCTTGATCTTTACGGAAATGTACCATTTGTGGATGAAACTACTTTTGGAACTCTTCCTCAGCAAATCAAGCGTGCAGATCTTTTCAATTATGTAGAAAGTGAACTAATGGCAGCTTCAGAAGGATTAAAAGCGCCAAAATCCAATGAATACGGGAGAGCAGATCAGGCAGCAGCTTGGAGTCTTTTGGCAAGACTATATCTGAATGCAAAAGTATACACCGGAACCGATAGAAATGCAGATGTAATCACCTATTGCAACAAAGTAATAGGAGCAGGTTACACCCTGAATCCGTCATACGAAAACCTTTTCCTTGCAGATAATAATGTAAATAATCCAGAAAACATACTTTCTGTGGTATATGACGGAGAGCATACCCAAACCAACGGAGGAACAACTTATATGGTTCACGCTGCAATCGGTGGAACAATGAATCCGTCCAATTTCGGTGTAAACGGAGGTTGGGGGGGACTCAGAACTACGAAATCATTTGTTCAGAAATTTGAAGCCAATGATCTTAGAGGTAGATTTTATACCGATGGGCAGACATTGGAAATCAACGATCTTGGAAATTTTAATGACGGTTATGCCTTTATTAAATATAAAAATGTAACAAGCACCGGAACTCCGGGAGTTCATGATAACTGGGTTTCTGCAGATATGCCGCTTTACAGATTAGCAGACATTTATCTGATGTATGCAGAAGCAGTACTTCGTGGTGGAGGTGGTGATATGGCAACTGCAGTTGGCTACATCAATGCACTTCGAGCGAGAGCACACGCTTCCACAATTTCTGTTATCAATTTAGATTTTATTTTGGATGAAAGATCCAGAGAAATGTCATGGGAAATGACAAGAAGAACAGATTTGATCCGCTTTGGGAAATTTACATCTTCAGAATATCTGTGGCCGTGGAAAGGAAATGTAAAAGAAGGAACTGCAGTTCCGGAATACCGCAATCTTTTCCCAATTCCTAATAACGATTTGGTGGTGAATCCAAACCTTGTACAAAATCCGGGTTACTAATTCAAATTAATTTAATAAAACAATGAAACATACAATATTCAAACACCTTTTTCTTGCTATTGCCCTTATTTTAGGCGTAATATCTTGTGAAGATCGTGAAATTATTACCATTGATAATCAGTCTGCACCCATTATGATGGATCTTTCTGCAGACAGTCTGAATCTGGATCCGGTTTTTCCTGGAAATCCTGCCTTAACAATTACGTGGCAACCGGCAACATATACCGTTCCTGCAGAGATTAAATATAAAGTGGAAATGAGCGCTGATGAAACTTTCGAAAATGCGAAAGAATTGATTAGCACCAATCAATCCCAAACCAATGTTAGTTTTACCACAAAAGAAATGAATGAAGCCGTGAAAAAAATTGGTTTTGTACCGAACGAATGGCAAACATTATATTTGAGAGTGACTGCTTTTCTGGGAGATGGAGATTTGCTCACTACTTCCAATATCACCAGCCTGAATGTAAAACCATATTTAGCAAGCCCAACATACGAATATACAGATCTGTATCTTGTAGGAGATGCAACTGGTGCAGGTTGGGATAATCTGGAAGGAAATGCCAATATGCTTCCATTGCAGAAAACTTCCGAAAGTTCAAAGTATGTATTTACAGGATATTTCACAACAGGAGGTTTCAAAATGGTAAAAGTAAAAGGTTCTTGGGATGCACAGTTCGGATTAGGAGCTGCACCAGGACAACTTAGCACTGATGGAGGTTCAGGAAATATTCCAATTGATGAAGCTGGATATTATAAATTATCCGTAAATACGGCAGATCTCAGCTATACTTTAGAAAAAGTAAGTACGCCAACATCAGCTGTATACAGCAGCATGTCTATTATTGGAACCGTAAACGGAAACTGGGATACCGATACACAGCTTATGCAGTCTACATTCGATCCGCATGTTTGGATGATAAATTCAGAATCTTTGAAATCAGGGGAATTTAAATTCAGAGCCAATAATAATTGGGATGTAAGCTGGGGTACAAATGCCGAATTTTTCGGAACAGCAACTATCAATGGAGCCAATATCCCACTGTCTTCAGAATGGACTTATGATGTTTATTTCAATGATGCAACAGGTGATTACTCTGTAATTCCGGTGAAATAAAACAATAACCGCTTATAATTTTAATTAAAATTTTATGAAAAATATATTTAAATATTTATTCGTACTTATCGCAGCAATATTTGTTGTAACATCCTGTGATAACGATGCGGATAGAGACTGGACAACACCCGAAGGTTCTTTCAAACTTTATGATACCACTTTAGGAGCAAATGTTCTTTATGTTTCGATGGAAGATAATCCTTTTATCCTTACCTGGGACAATACCGCCAATTCTTCCGCAGAATATTCGGTAGTGGTTTCTGCAACAGAAGATTTTGCAAACAAAGTAGAATTGGGAACTTCTAATACCAATTCTCTAAAAACCACAATTGGTGCTCTGAATATGGCAATGCTTCAGGCAGGACTTAATCCATATTCTCCGCAAACTGCTTATGTAAGAGTAGAATCCGGAAGCGCAGTTTCCAATACCATCAGCTTTACAGTAACTCCTTATCCGGTTGATGTTCCGGTAATTACAAATCCAACTTCAGCAACAGCATTGGTTTTGGATAAAGCAAATCCGGACGTAGTTGCAGCTACTGTTCAGTGGAGCGATTATGCTTCTTATGGTGTAGATGTTACTTATACCATTGAAGTAGCAAAAAAAGGAGAAACCAATTTCCAAAATGCTGGAAGCGTAGTAAACGAAAAATCTTTTGTCTGGACCCATAGTTTCCTCAATAATGTAATCCTGAAAACCGGTGCTCAACCGGATGTAGAATCTGAAATTGATGTAAGAGTAACAGCTACCACCGCATCAGCAGGAGGAACCATCACCAAAACTTCAGATCCGGTTACTTTCAAAGTTACCCCTTATGTAAGTCTTGTAAATCTTTACCTGATTGGTGATGCTACAGCAGCAGGATGGGACAACAATGCAGATAATATGAATATGTATCCGCTTTTAGGGAATCATTCCGACAGCAACAGCTATACTTTCACAGGATATTTTGCAAACGGAGGTTTCAAAATTATCAAAAACAAAGGAAGCTGGGATGATCAGTATGGTTTGGGAAGCTCTGATGGTACTTTAAGCGCTGCTGGCGATTCAGGAAATATCCCGGTTCCGGCGGCAGGATATTATAAATTAAGCATTAATACTTCTACACTTACTTATACATTAGAAAGCGTTACTCCACCATCCGTAAGTTATGCTACCGTAGGAATCATAGGTTCTGCAACAGCAAACAGCTGGGATGCAAGTACGCCAATGGTACAATCCACTTTCGATTCTCATATGTGGATGCTCGGAAATACCGGTCTTTCAGACGGTGAAATGAAGTTCAGAGCAAATGACAGTTGGGATGTAAACTGGGGAAGTTCCGATGAAAACTACGGAACCGGAACTCCTGGAGGATCCAACATTCCGGTATCGGCAGGAAATTATAATATCTATTTTAATGATTACACAGGAGACTATGTTTTGTTAAAACAATAATTATAAAATTAAAACTTTTTAAAACCGACTTATTTTAGGTCGGTTTTATTGTTTTTTACATCTGGTTTTTGTTGTTTTTTACATTCTGTTTTTCTATTTTTAAACATTCAATTCAATACTATTATGAATAAGTTAAAAACAGCATTGCTCTTTGCAATTTTCAGTTCCTATTTTTTAAACGCACAATCCCTGAAATCACCCGATGGAAAATTCGAAATGAACTTTTCCCTTAAGGAAGGTGTTCCGTATTACAATCTCAAATACAACGGAAATACCGTTCTCGAAGATTCAAAACTCGGGTTGAGATTGTTCAAGGATTCTGCCATCAAATTTGCTTCAGAAGTCGCAAAACCGGAAGATGCAGCCAATGATCTGAATTACGGATTCCAGAAAACATCAGAAAAAAGAGACTCCAAAAACGAAACCTGGCAGCCTGTTCTTGGTGAAAAGAAAAATTATATCAACCATTATAATGAACTCGCAATTACACTTAACCAAAAATCGACCGACCGAAATATTATTATTAAATTCCGTTTGTTTGATGATGGTTTAGGCTTCCGCTACGAATTTCCTCAACAAAAAAATCTCAATTATTTCGTAATCCGAGAAGAAGATTCCGAATTCGATTTTCCCACCGATATGAAAGCCTGGTGGATTGCCGCAGATTACGATTCCCAGGAATATCAGCCGCAAACCACAAAAATTTCCGAAATCCCGGCAAGATGGCCGCAGTCTTTTGACAGCAACGCTTCTCAGCAAATGGTGAAAAATGCGGTTCAATCCCCATTAATGCTTAAAAAAGAAGGAAAATATCCACTTTACATTAACGTGGCTGAGGCTGCAGTGCTGGATTATCCCGCATCACATCTTGAAGTGGATGCTAAAAATTTTAAGTTCAAAACCCATTTAACTCCGGACAGGCAAGGTGCGAAAGGGTACATTCAAACGACATCTGTTTCACCTTGGAGAACCATTATTGTTTCGCCAAAAGCAGAAGAAGTTTTGGATTCCAAAATGCTGTTTAATCTGAATGAACCCACGAAATATACCGATACTTCGTACATTCATCCCACAAAATATATGGGCGTTTGGTGGGAAATGATTATCGGAAAATCGCAATGGGCATATTCCACCGCCGAAAATGTTCATATCGGAGAAACCGATTTTTCTAAACTCACACCCAACGGAAAACACGCTGCCAACAATACCAAAGTTAAAGAATACATCGACTTTGCCGCTGCAAATGGTTTCCAAGGACTTTTAATTGAAGGATGGAACACAGGCTGGGAAGATTGGTTCGGACATTCCAAAGAATTTGTTTTTGATTTTATCACACCTTATCCGGATTTTGATATTAAAATGCTGAACGATTATGCCCATTCCAAAGGAATAAAACTGATTATGCACCACGAAACTTCCGGCTCTGCCACCAATTATGAAAGATGGGCAGATAAAGCTTTTCAGCTGATGAACAAATACGGTTACGATGCGGTGAAAACCGGGTATGTTGGTGATATCATTCCGCGCGGAGAACATCACTATTCGCAATGGACAATTAATCATTTCTACAGAATTGCCGAAAAAGCAAACAAATATAAAATTATGGTGAATTCCCACGAATCCGTTCGTCCAACTGGTGAAAGCAGAACGTATCCCAATTACATTTCCGCAGAAGCGGCTCGCGGAACGGAATATGAAGCATTCGGCGGAAACAATCCGGATCATCAGACGATTTTGCCTTTCACACGTTGGATTGGCGGACCGATGGATTATACACCGGGAATTTTCCAAACCAAATTAGACTACTATTTCCCCGGAGATAAAAGATTCGTGAAAACTACCTTGGCAAAGCAATTAGCATTGTATGTGGTAATGTATATGCCTTTGCAAATGGCAGCAGATTTACCGGAGAATTATGCAAAACATATGGATGCTTTTCAGTTTATTAAAGATGTCGCGGCAGATTGGGATGATACCAAAATTTTATCCGCCGAACCTGGAGATTATGTGCACACAGCAAGAAAAGCAAAAGGAACAGATAATTGGTTCGTTGGCGGAATTACAGACGAAAATCCGCGAGATTTTGTGGTAGATTTTTCATTTCTGGATAAAAGCAAAAAATATGAAGCCACCATTTATGAAGACGGAAAAGATGCTGATTATGTGAACAATCCTCAGTCTTATCACATTTATAAAAAAACGGTTACCAGCAAAACCAAACTTCCGATTCATATGGTAAGAAGCGGTGGTTATGCGATTTCTGTGAAGCCGGTGAAATAAAATATCGTATCAGCTTTGTCAAAGTTTCATGCTTTGACAAAGTTTTTAAAACCCAAGAAGGATGAGAAAAATCCATTTTTTACTGCTTTTCATCTTTAGTCTCGGATTTTCCCAGACGCATCGCTTTATTTATGAAGTAAATTTCAAAAGAGATTCTACCGAAAATAGCATTACCAAAGAAAATTATCATTTGGATATTACTGATAACGAAAGTGTGTATTATAACCGGGATTATTTCATAATGGATTCCGTTTTTGCTGCCAATGCGCAACTTCCTGCTCCACCTTCAATGTCAAATGTGATAAAGCACAAGTTAGACAGTGACGATTTTGAAGAATATGAACTTCTTGAATATGAATTGTTAAAAATCCCGTCAACAACCAAACAAAACTGGAAACTTTCTGATGAAAAGAAACAATTTCAGGATTTTAATCTGCAAAAAGCCGAAACAGATTGGGCAGGAAGACATTGGATCGCGTGGTTTTCCCCTCAAATTCCGTTTAACACAGGTCCTTATAAATTTGGCGGATTACCGGGATTGATTGTAGAATTAAACGACAGCAAAAATAATTTTAATTTTCAACTGATCAAATCTGAAAATTTGGCAGAAGCTTCCAAAGTCCGCACTTTGGATGGTTTTCCCAATCCAGTAACGGTAACATATGAACAGTACAAAAAGAAGAAAATTTCCAATTATCAGGATCCGCTTGCTTTTATCAATACCACCGAATTTAATTTTGAAAATTCAGAAGGTATTTTTCTCAAGGACGGAACACTTGTAAAACCCGACAATGTGCGGGAAGTAAGACTTACTCAACAAAAATTAATAAGAAAATACAACAACCCGATTGAGCAGGACAAAGCGATTAAATATCCTTTAAAGTAAATGATACCTCAAAAAATCTACATATAAAAATGAAAAAAATAATACTAATAATTGCGATTTCTGTTTTCGGAAACATCTATTCCCAAATCCAGAAAATTGAACCCACATTTTGGTGGAGCGGAATGAAAAATCCTGAACTGCAACTGCTGGTTTACGGAAAAAACATCAATAACCTTCAACCCGAATTTTCCAACGGAATAAAGATTAAGGAAGTAAAAAAAGTTGAAAACCCGAATTATCTTTTTGTAACAATTGATACAGAAAATGTTGCACCGGGAAAATTTAAAATCAATTTCAAAAACGGAAACAATACCGTAAAAACCATTGATTATGAATTCAAAAAAAGAAATCAAAATTCCTCACAAAGAAGCAGTTTCAGCTCTTCGGATGTGATGTATCTTTTGATGCCCGATCGCTTTGCCAACGGAAATCCGGACAATGACAATACCACTGACACTGCTGAAAAATCCAACCGAACCAACAAAGACGGACGACACGGCGGCGATATTTCGGGAATTATAAAAAACCTTGATTATTTACAGGATTTGGGGATTACAACCATTTGGAGCACACCTTTGTTAGAAGACAACGAACCAAATTATTCCTATCACGGTTATGCGCAAAGTGATTATTACAAAATCGATCCGCGTTACGGAACGAATGAAGATTACAAAAATCTTGCGGATGAACTTCACAAACGCAAAATGAAACTCGTAATGGATTATGTAACCAATCATTGGGGTTCTAAAAGTTGGATTATCAAAGATTTACCGTCGAAAGATTGGATTCATATCTGGAATGGTGGCGAAAACGGTTTCAAAAGAAGTAATTACAGAATGACTACTCAATTTGATACCAATGCAGCGAAAATTGATGCTGAAAACTGTATGAATGGCTGGTTTGACACGACAATGCCCGATATGAACCAAAGCAATCCGATGGTCGTCAATTATATGGCTCAGAATGCGATTTGGTGGATAGAATTTGCAGGTTTGGACGGACTTCGAGTGGATACTTATTCTTACAATGACAAAAAAGGAATTGCAGACTGGACAAAACGAATTACCGACGAATATCCAAATCTCAATATTGTGGGCGAAGTCTGGATGCACGATCAGGCGCAAATGTCGTATTGGCAAAAAGATTCCAAAATTGCAGCGATAGAAAATTACAATTCCTATTTACCTTCGGTGATGGATTTTACGCTTCACGATGCAATTGGTCAGGTTTTCAAAGAAGAACCGGGTTGGGATAGCGGAATGCAAAGAGTTTACGACAATTTTGCTAACGATTTCTTGTATCCGGACATTAATAATCTTTTGGTTTTTGCAGAGAATCACGATACTAATAGATTCAATCAAATCTATTCTGACATTCGAGATTACAAATTAGCAATGAGTTTAATTCTCACCGTTCGTGGAATTCCGCAACTGTACTATGGTTCAGAAATTGGGATGAACGGCGATAAAGGAAAAGGCGACGGCGACATCCGTAGAGATTTTCCGGGCGGTTGGAAAGATGATATTCAAAATGCTTTCACAAAATCTGGAAGAACCAAAGAACAAAACGACTATTTCGATTTTACCAAAAAACTCGTGAACTGGAGAAAAGGGAATTCCGCAATTCACACCGGAAAAACCTTGCATTACATCCCGGAAAATAATGTATATGTCTATTTCCGTTATAACGAAAATGAAAGAGTAATGGTTGTTATCAATAATAACAAACAAGATCAAAATATAGATTTGAAACGCTTTTCCGAAGGAATTAAAAATTTCACCAAAGGAAAAGATATTATTTCGGATAAAGATTTTGATTTGAAAACAACTCTGTCAGTTCCGGCAAAATCTTCATTAATTTTGGAATTGAAATAAACACAATTTTTAAAGCCACGAAGTGGCGACATAAAACAGCATAGGGTAAAACCCTATGGAAAAAAGTAATAAAACCCTATGAAGAAGATCGAATTCAAATAATTAAAAAATGAAATCCTTGCTGAAAAATAATACGATTAAAAAATTGAAATACTTAATCAAATGAAAAAAATGCTCTCCTTTTTTGTACTAAGTTTTATACTGTTTTCAATTCCGTTTTCTGCCCAGAAAAAAGGATTTTACGAAAATGTTCAGAAAAAAAATATAGGAATTGTTTTGGATAATCTGAATGAATTTGCTGCCAAAGCAGATTTCAAAAACTACTTCGATTTGTTTGCTGAAGAATCCACGTTTATCGGAACCGATGCCACGGAAATCTGGAACAAAAAAGAATTTATGGATTGGGCAAAACCTTTCTTTGATAAAGGCTCAACCTGGAATTTTAAATCTTTAAAAAGGAATATCACATTCAGCAAAGACGGAAATTACGCTTGGTTTGATGAATTATTGGATACCCAAATGAAAATCTGTAGAGGAAGCGGAGTTTTGGAAAAAACCGCAAAAGGCTGGAAGATCAAGCAATATGTTCTCTCAATGACCATCCCGAATGATGTGGTCGACGAAGTCCTAAAAACAAAATCCCCGATTGAAGATACTCTGATTTCAGAATTGAAAAATCATTAATACACTTTACATAATACGTTAATACAACAAATAATGGCAAAAAAAATAAAACCCAACCTTTCGCTCCTGCAAATCATCAATATGAGTATGGGATTTATGGGAATACAAATGGCGTTTGGATTACAGAATGGGAACGCGAGCCGAATTTTGCAAAATCTTGGAGCAGATGTTCACGAACTTTCCTGGTTTTGGTTGGTTGCGCCAATTACAGGACTTATTGTTCAGCCCATTATCGGACATTTAGGTGATAACACTTGGAGTCCGATCGGAAGAAGAAAACCATATTTCTTGATTGGTGCAGTTTTGTGCGCCATTGGTTTGGTTTTGCTTCCGAATGCTGCTTCTGCTACGCAACTAATTGCTGCAAATGTTTTACTTTTGGCGGTGATTTTTCTTGCAATGATGGATGCTTCCATTAATATCGCGATGGAACCGTTCCGCGCTTTGGTAGGTGATATGTTGCCAAAACATCAAGGAACAGTCGGTTTTTCCGTTCAAACCATTTTAATAGGAATTGGAGCTGTTTTGGGTTCCTACTTGCCGAGTTGGCTTACAGAATTGGGAATTTCCAATGTTGCTCCAGAAGGCTTCGTTGCAGATAATGTGATTTACTCTTTTTATATTGGAGCAGGATTTTTACTACTAACCATTCTATACACCATTTTTACCACAAAAGAATATTCTCCGAAAGAATTTGCTTCATTTGAAGACGGGAAAAAAATGGTGGAAGAGCATTCCAAATTTTCTGATATTTTTAAAGATTTTGCCCGTATTCCTGTACAGATGAAGCGGTTGGGAATTGTGCAGTTTTTCTCGTGGTTTGCACTTTTTACGATGTGGGTTTTCACTACAAGTGCTTTGGCAACACATCATTTCGGACTTTCGCCGGATGATACCACATCTTTGGAGTACAACAATGCCGGAGATTTAACAGGAAGATTGTTTGGGATGTACAATCTTTGGGCAATTCCGTTTGCATTTTTGCTGACACCGATTGCAAAATTGATTGGAAAAAAACAAACCCATGCTTTGGCTTTAATGTTGGGAGGTTTAGGATTAATTTCAATGTATTTTATTAAAGATGTCAATAACCTTTGGATTTCGATGGTAGGATTGGGTTTTGCCTGGGCAAGTATTTTAGCAATGCCGTATGCAATGTTGATAGAAGTAATTCCGCAGAGAAAAATGGGAATTTTTATGGGGATTTTCAATTTCTTTATTGTCATTCCGCAAATTGTAAACGGAATTTTCGGCGGACCGATTGTTTCCGGGATTTTCGGAAAAATAGCGATTGATTATGTAGTTGTGGGCGGTGTTTGTATGCTTATTGCAGCAGCCGTAACACTTATTTTTATAAAATCGGAACCCGAAACTCCACAGGAAATTGAAGAAGAAATTCAGCAGGTTCATTTCTAAATTTTACAATTCTATTTTCTGATACGAAAATCCGCTAACCGGCGGATTTTTTTTCATTCTTATCCTATATCAATGTGTAAAATCTTTCAAAACAGGAAATTTGCATCAGAAATAAATCAATCATCATATATCAACAATCAATTATGAAAACAGTATATCATCCATCAGAAAGCAGAGGTTTCGCCAATCACGGCTGGCTCAAATCTCATCACACCTTTAGTTTTGCAAACTATCACAATCCTGAAAGAATGAACTTCGGAGTTTTGCGGGTTTTGAACGATGATTCCGTAGAAGGAAATATGGGATTCGGGAAACATCCGCACCGCGATATGGAGATTATTTCCATTCCGTTGGAAGGCGATTTGCAGCACGGCGATAATATGGGAAATTCCGGAATCATCAAAAAAGGAGACATTCAGGTAATGTCTGCCGGAACCGGAATTATGCATAGTGAAGAGAATGCAACCGATCAGCCTGTGAAATTTTTACAAATTTGGATTTTCCCAAATAAAGTGAATGTTGAACCAAGATATGACCAGATAAGCATCGAGGAAAAAGCAGTTCAGAACGATTTCCAGCAGATTCTTTCGCCAAATGCAGATGACGACGGAGTTTGGATTCATCAGGAAGCTTGGTTTAATCTTGCAAAATTTGACAAAGGATTTTCCAAAGAATACAAAATACACAAAAACGGAAATGGCGTTTATATTTTCGTGATCAAAGGAAAAGCGAAAATTGGTGAACAAATTCTGAATCAAAGAGACGGTTTCGGGATTTGGGAAACCGAAAGTTTTATAATCGAAGCAACCGAAAATTCTGAAATTCTTTTAATGGAAATTCCGATGCAGTTACCCGAATATTTGAACTAAATTTGCAGTTCACAAAAAAACATTAACAAAAATCATACATAACAATTAAAAAATATGAAAATAACAGCATTTGCAGGAAGCAGTTCCAAAGAATCCATCAACAAAATATTAGTAGAATATGCTGCAAAACAATTTGAAAATGCAAAAACAGAAATTTTGGATCTCAACAATTACGAAATGCCAATCTTCAGTGTAGATAGGGAAAAGCACGATGGAATCCCAACTTTAGCTTTGCGTTTTGCTGAAAAAATTGACGAGGCAGATTTGCTCATCATTTCACTTGCAGAGCACAACAGCAGTTATACAACCGCATTCAAAAATATTTTCGACTGGATTTCCAGGATCAAGGATCGCAAACATTTTGGAGAAAAACCAGTATTTCTAATGGCAGCAGCTACAGGTCCGGGTGGTGGAAAACACGTAATCGCAGCTTTTGAAGCGAGAGCGCCTTTCAGCGGAGCCAATGTATTGGAAAGCTTTTCGCTTCCGAAGTTTAAAGAAAATTTTGAAGACGGGAAAGGAATCATAAACGAAGATAAGAAAACAGAATTTTTCAAAAAATTAGAAAAAGTGAAATCTGCATTCGCAACTTTGGCGTAATTTTTTTACCTTTGCATCAAAGTAATTTTAAAGTGAAAATTAAGACTTTTTCAGGGCATTTTCCACCTTGCTTTCCGCAGGGAACCAAAACAGCCTCTGCAACTGTCTGAAAAATACAGCCGATAATCTGCACGATTGTCGGCTTTTTTATTGTAATTTTTTAAAGTGAAAGTTTGAAATAAATCTGATGAAACCTCATAGGTTTCTAAAACCTATGAGGTTTAAACTTAAACATTGAACCTGAAACAAAATGAGCAACACCTACAAATCTGCCGGAGTAGACAAAGAAGAAGGCTACAAAACTGTTGATAAAATAAAATCTGCAGTTGCAGAAACCCACAATAAAAATGTTCTGAACAATCTGGGAAGCTTCGGAGCCTTTTACGAAATCAGTGGTTACAAAAATCCCGTTTTGGTTTCCGGAACGGATGGAGTGGGAACCAAGCTGAAAATTGCTCTCGATTCCAAAAAATACGATTCCATCGGAATTGACTGTTTTGCAATGTGTGCAAACGATATCCTTTGTCACGGTGCAAAACCACTCTTTTTTCTCGATTATTTAGCCTGCGGAAAACTGGATTCCTATATCGCTGCCGAAATAGTTCTTGGAATGGTAAAAGCCTGCAAAGACAATAATTGCGCATTAATCGGTGGCGAAACTGCGGAAATGCCGGGAATGTATCAACCGGGAGATTATGATGTTGCCGGGTTTTGCGTAGGAATTGTAGAAAAAGATCAAATTATCGACGGTTCTAAAATCAAAAAAGGAGATAAAATTATAGCATTGCCGAGTTCGGGATTTCATTCCAACGGATTTTCTTTGGTTCGAAAGATTTTCCCGGATTTTAATGAAGAATTCGAAGGAAAACCACTCTACGAAACCCTTCTTGTCCCGACAAGATTATACTACAATCCGATTTTCAAAATTTTGGAAAATACCGAAATTTTGGGCATTGCACATATTACAGGCGGTGGTTTGTATGAAAATGTTCCAAGGATAATTCCTGACGGATTATGTGCAAAAATTGATGCTTCCAAAATCAAAATTCCGGGCATAATGCTGGAACTGGAAAAACGCGGAAACATTGCAAGAGAAGAAATGTTCGGAACCTTCAATATGGGAGTCGGAATGGTGGTCGTGGTCGATGAAAGTGAAGTTTCCAAAGTTTTGGAACTGATTGATGATGCTTACGAAATCGGAGAAATTACAGAAAGTTCGGAGAAGATTAATTTGGAAATTTGAGAATTTGCCAATGAAAAACTCTCGTAAAAATCATTTTCAAATTATCTTATTTTCAATTTTTCAAATTAGCAGCTTGTATTTATGAAAAATTTAGTCATCCTCATTTCCGGAAGCGGAACCAATCTGCAAAGAATTATCGATTGCATCGAAACCGGCGAAATTCCGAATGCGAAAATCAAGCTTGTAATTGCAGACAGAGATTGTTACGGTTTACAAAGAGCAGAAAATCAGAATATTAAAAATATTTTAATTCCAAGGAAAAAACTTGCGGAAAATTTGGAAAATGCCATTCCCGAAAATACAGATTTAATCATTTTAGCAGGTTTTCTTTCCATTTTAGATAAAAATATTATCGAGAAATTCAGCGGAAAAATCATCAATATCCATCCGGCATTACTGCCGAAATTCGGTGGAAAAGGAATGTGGGGAATGAATGTTCACAACGCTGTAATTGAAGCGAAAGAAAAAGAAAGCGGTGCAACGGTTCATTTTGTAACCTCAGGAATTGACGAAGGCGAAATTATTTTACAAGGAAAAACAAAAATTTCCGATGACGAAACTGCAGAATCCTTAGCAAAAAAAATCCATACCATTGAATATGAGATTTTCCCCAAAGCGATAAAGAAAGTTTTGAAAATTCCCCTCTAAAAAGAGGGGTGCCTCGTAGAGGCGGGGTGTGTAAATTATTTAAATGGAAAAAACTGCAATTACACATATTAACGGGATTGAAATTCTCCGAAGAAAAATTGGAACATTACCCAAGAATAAGGAACTTCTTTCAAGAGCAAGGTGTCTGAGAAAAGGATATGTACTTTCTGAAGTATTGTTTTGGAAACAGGTGAGAAACAAAACATTTCACGGACTGGATTTTGACAGGCAACGTATTATTGGAAATTATATTGTCGATTTTTATGTAAAATCTTTGGGAGTTGTAATTGAAATTGATGGTTCGAGTCACGAATTTAAAGAAGAATATGACAAAAAAAAAGATGAATTTTTAGAGTCATTAGATTTAAAAATAATTAGAATTGAAGATGCGAGAATAAAACACGATTTAGCAAACGTAATGAGAGAACTGGAAGATTTTATTATACAACAATTTTCTTAACGAAGCTAATATTTTACTTTTGAAGCTTTTTTAGGGAGAAAAATATTAGAAGATTTTACCATCAATTTTATGATGAATCTAACACCCCGCCTTCGGCACCCCTCTTTCAAAAGAGGGGAATTGCAAAAGAAAAATTATTTCTGCATTGGAATAAATTTTAATCTGAAAATTTCAAATCTAAAATAAACCTAATAAAAAGTATTTAAAAAAAGAAATGAAAAAACGAGCATTAATCAGCGTTTCCGATAAATCGGGACTCGTAGAGTTTGCAAAATTTTTAGAACAGAACAATTACGAACTCATTTCCACGGGCGGAACTTTCAAGCATTTAAAAGAAGCGGGATTATCACCAATTCAGATTGATGAAGTTACAGAATTTCCCGAAATGTTGGACGGTCGTGTAAAAACATTGCACCCGAAAGTTCATGGCGGATTGTTGGCAGTTCGTGATAATGAGGAACATATGAAAACTGTTCAGCAACACGAAATAGGTTTGATTGATATGGTGATTGTGAATCTTTATCCGTTTTTTGAGAACGCCAACAAAAATATTTCTTTGGACGAAAAAGTAGAATTTATTGATATTGGTGGACCTTCGATGCTGCGTTCGGCGGCGAAGAATTTCAAATCAGTAACGGTGATTACCAATGTGGAAGATTATGAAATCATTAGAAATGAAATTTCCGAAAATAGAGATACGCTATTAGAAACGAGAAAAACACTCGCAGGAAAGGTGTTCAATCTTACTTCTGCTTACGATGCAGCGATTTCCCAAATGCTTTTGGACGAGGAATATCCGAAGTATCTGAATGCTTCCTACAAAAAAGTTTCCGATTTGCGTTATGGCGAAAATCCACATCAATCGGCGGCGTATTACGTTTCTACAACAGAAAACGGCGCGATGAAAGATTTTGAAATTTTAGGTGGTAAAGAATTGTCTTTCAATAATTTGAGAGATATGGATCTATGTTGGAAAGTTGTTAAAGAGTTTAAAGAAGAACTGGCTTGTTGTGCCGTAAAACATTCTACACCTTGTGGCGTTGCGATCGGAACTTCGGCTTTGGAAACCTATCGAAAAACTTTTCAGTGCGATCCAATTTCGATTTTCGGTGGAATTGTGGCGATGAATTTTAAAATTGATGCTGCCACTGCTGAAGAACTCAACAAAACTTTCTTGGAAATCATTATGGCAACCAGTTTTGATGAAGATGCATTAGAAATTCTAAGGAAGAAAAAAAATGTAAGAATCATTAAAATAAAAAATCCGGTTTCCGATCGCCAAAATTGGGTTAAAGTAGATGGCGGCATTCTTGTTCAGGGCAATGATACTCAGTTTTCGGAGGAGATTAAAACAGTTACAGAAATTCAACCAACAGAAGAGCAGAAAAAAGCATTATTATTTTCACAAAGAGTAGTGAAATATGTAAAATCCAACGCTATTGTGGTTTCCAACGGCGTTCAGGCGATCGGAATCGGAGGCGGACAAGTGAACAGAATTTGGGCAACGCAACAAGCTGTAGAACGGGCAAAAGAAAAATTTGATGGAGATTTGGTTTTGGCTTCCGATGCATTTTTTCCGTTCCGGGATGTGGTGGATTTTTGTGCAGAGCAAGGCATTAAAGCTATCATACAACCAGGCGGAAGTATGAAAGATCAAGATTCTATCGATGCAGCCAACGAACACAAAATCCCGATGCTGTTTACAGGAATGCGCCACTTTTTGCATTAAAAGAAAATCCAACAAAAATCATTTTGAAAATTCCCTTTCAAAATCGTATTTTTGAGAATTAAAATAATTACACTGAAAAATGAAAGTATTAATTGTAGGTAACGGTGGAAGAGAGTCCGCTCTTGCATGGAAGCTGAAACAAGATCCCAGAATCAGCAAAATGTATTTTGCTAAAGGAACAGCAACTACGGCAGATTTAGGAAAAAATGTATATGAAAGCGATATAGTGGAACTTCGCAATTTTGCCCTTCAAAAGAAGATTGATCTTACCATTGTAGGTCCAGAAGCTCCTTTAGTAGAAGGATTGGTGGACGATTTCAAAAATCACAATCTATTGGTTTTTGGTCCTCGTAAGAAAACGGCAGAGTTGGAAGGCAGCAAAGCTTTTTCCAAAAAATTTATGCAGACCAACGGTATTAAAACTGCAAAAGCCGTGGTGTTCGATGCCTACAATGATGCCCTTGAATATGTAGAAAAACAGCAATATCCCATTGTGATAAAAGCAAGCGGACTGGCAGGCGGAAAAGGAGTAGTCATTTGTGATGATCTGGACGAAGCAAAATCTACCATCCATTCATTTATGATCGAAAGAATTCATGGCGATGCAGGAATCCAGCTGGTGATTGAAGAATATCTGGATGGTTTCGAAGCTTCTGTTATTGCATTTTCAAACGGAAAAGATTTGTTTCCGTGTATTCCAGTGAAAGATTACAAAAGAGCAGGAAACGGCGACAAAGGACATAACACTGGCGGAATGGGAACTGTTGCGCCAAGTCCACAGTTCACCCAGGAACATATGGCAGATTTTACCGAGAATATTCTCAAGCCAACACTCAAAGGTCTCGAATCCCAGAAAATCCATTTCAAAGGAGTAATTTTCTTCGGATTAATGGTAACAGCCAATGGTGTTTACCTTCTGGAATATAATATGAGATTCGGTGATCCGGAAACACAGGTTTTAATGGCCTTAATGGAAAATAATCTTCTGGATGTTATCAACAATTGTTTGGAAGGAAAAGACCTCAATTTGAAATTTAAAGACGAAAAAGCAGTTTGCCTCGTAATGTGTTCCGGTGGATATCCCGGAAAATACGAAATCGGTTACGAGATAAAACACACCGATAAAGTAAAAAACAGCCAGCTTCTTTTTGCAGGAGCTTCCAAACAGGGCGACAGCTATATTACAACAGGTGGCAGAGTTCTGAATCTCGTAGCAACAGGTAAAACCTACGACGAAGCACGCAAAAAAGTTTATGAAGATGCACTTGCCATCCAGTACGATTACGAATATTACAGAGAAGACATCGGTAAATTTTAAAAATATGCCCTGATTTTTCGGGGCTTTTTTTAGGAGCTGTTTCCCGCTTTCCGCTGTATCTTTTTGTTCGTCGTTCCTCCTCACAAAAAGGATGCCGCTGCAATCGGGGCTATGGAGAAGTCTTTTCAAAGCCACCAAGTGGCGGTTTAATAAAGAATAGGATGAAATCCTATTAATAAAAAACATGTTGTGCATTTATGCGAATTTTTCAAAAAATATTTTGAAATCTAAATGCACAAAACAATTTAATAAAATTTCCATTCTGGGAAAATCCTCGCCTTTGGCGAGGGATTTAGTTTAATTTTTTCTTTAAAACCAACAACCATCAACTATCAATCCTCAACCAATAATATAATGCACAACGGAATTATCATTCTCGACTTCGGTTCGCAATACAACCAGCTCATCGCCCGCAGAATCCGCGATTTCGGAGTATATTCAGAGGTTTTGCCTTACAATACGCCACTTTCTGAAATAATTGAAAAAAAACCAGTAGGTATTATTCTTTCCGGAGGTCCCAGCTCGGTGAATGCGGAAAATGCACATCTTATCGACAAAGCATTTTTCGATTCCGGAATTCCCGTTTTGGGAATTTGTTACGGAATGCAGCTTACCACGCATCTTTTGGGCGGAAAAGTAAAAAAAGGAACAAAAGGCGAATACGGAAAAGCAAAATTCGAAATCCTGCGTTCCAATCCGCTTTTGGCAGGAATCTCCAGATATTCCAATGTATGGATGAGCCATTTCGACGAAGTGGAAACCGTTCCTGAAGGTTTTGAAATTTCAGGAAAATCGGACGTTATTGCAGCAATGGCAAATGAAAAGAAAAAAATATTTACGGTACAATTTCATCCCGAAGTTTCGCATACAGAAGAAGGCGCAAAAATGCTGGAAAACTTTGTCTTTAACATTTGCAAAGCCGAAAAAAACTGGAAACTCACCAACTATATCGAAAGAACCATATCCGAAATTCGGGAAAAAGTGGGAAACAGCAAAGTAATTCTCGGGCTTTCCGGTGGAGTAGACTCTTCTGTTGCAGCAGTTCTTATCCACAAAGCAATCGGCGATCAGCTGAACTGCATCTTTGTAGATACCGGACTTTTGCGAAAGGAGGAAGGAAAGAAAGTAATGGAAAACTACGGAGAACATTTCCGTATGAATATCAAAATGGTAGATGCTTCCGAGCGTTTTCTTTCAAAATTAAAAGGAATTTCCGATCCGGAACAGAAACGGAAAACAATCGGAAACGAGTTTGTAAATGTTTTTGATGAAGAATCTAAAAAATTTGATGATGCAAAATTTTTAGCACAAGGAACCATTTATCCGGATGTTATCGAATCCCAATCGGTGAAAGGTCCTTCTTCTGTTATCAAATCCCATCATAATGTGGGCGGACTTCCCGAAGAAATGAAGCTGGAACTTCTGGAACCACTTCGTGAACTTTTCAAAGATGAGGTACGGAAAGTAGGAGAAGAATTGGGAATTCCGCATCATCTGGTTTACAGGCATCCTTTTCCGGGACCAGGTTTGGGAATCCGGATTTTAGGAGAAGTGGATCAGGAAAAAGTAAAAATCCTTCAGGAAGCAGATGATATTTTTATAGAAGAACTGTATAAGCACGATCTTTATGAGAAAGTTTCTCAGGCTTTTGTGGTTTTGCTTCCTGTAAAATCGGTTGGCGTAATGGGCGACGAAAGAACGTATGAGTATACTGCCGCAGTGCGTTCCGCCAATACTATTGATTTTATGACAGCAACCTGGAGCCGGCTTCCTTACGATTTTTTAGAGATTGTTTCCAACAGAATTATCAATGAAGTTCGAGGAATTAACAGAGTTGTCTACGATATTTCCAGCAAACCGCCTGCTACGATTGAGTGGGAATAAATTTTAAATAAACTTAAAGACATAAAAAAAGGAGAATCAAAAATTTCTGATTCTCCATTTTTCTTGCATCATTTGTACCATTTATTTATCATCATTTGTGTAGTTTCTTAGTTGGTTGCTTTTCGGATTTCCGCTTTCGCATCTTCAGCAGCATCTTTGGTTTTTTCCCAACTTTCATCTGCCCAGTTTTTCGTATTTTCCCAAGCATTCTGTGCAGCATCTTTGGTATTTTCCCAAGCATCGGAAACATTTTCTTTTACTCTGTCAAACCAGCCTTCCTGTGTTGGTTCTTCATTTTTTTCACGTTGCTCACGGATATATTCTTTTGCTCTGTCTGCATATTCATTGGCTTTCCATTGCATTTTGTTTACAGCGTTTTCCGCTTTGTTATAATTCTGATTGTCCATAACTTTATTTTTTTTAAATGATTAATAAATTATTTGATGAAACAAAACATTCAAGAATTCAGCCATAAACAGAGGTTTTCTGTTAAATAAATCCTAAAATGAAAATTATGTAACTTTGTTGTACAAATTCTGAAACCCAAAAAAATATGACCGAAATTATACGCTGCGGATGGTGCGCGAAAGATGATCTTTACCGTAAATACCACGATGAAGAATGGGGAAAACCTGTTTATGATGATAAGACTATTTTTGAATTTCTGGTTTTGGAAAGTTTTCAGGCAGGTTTAAGCTGGTACACCATTCTCAGCAAAAGAGAAAATTTCAGCAGAGCATTTGATCGTTTTGATTATCATAAAATTGCGCTTTATTCCGAAAAGAAAGTAGAAGAGCTGATGCAGGATTCCGGAATTATCCGAAATCGTCTGAAGATTTTGGCAACCATTTCCAATGCACAAAAATTTATGGAAGTCCAAAAAGAATTCGGAAGCTTTTCCCGGTATATATGGAGTTTTGTTGATGGAAAACCCATTGAAAATCATTTTAAAACATTAGCGGAAGTTCCTGCTACCACCGAAGTTTCGGATCGGCTTGCCAAAGATTTGCAAAAAAGAGGTTTTAAATTTCTCGGTTCCACGGTAGTTTACGCGCATATGCAGGCAACAGGAATGGTAAATGATCATTTGTTGGATTGCCACGTAAGGAGATGAGTAATTTTTTTCTGCCGAAAGCGGAAAGTATGCTAAACATCTCTCAAATTTTTCACTGCCTGCAAAATCGTTTCCTCTTTTTTAGCAAAACAGAAACGTACGGAATTTGTATTTTTCCGGTCGTGATAAAATGAGCTCAAAGGGATAGAAGCTACCTTATGATTTTCCGTAAGCCAATAAGCGAAAGATTTATCATCCAGATCTGAAATTTTTTCGTAGCCCAAAACCTGGAAATAACTTCCCTCGGAAATATGCTTCAGTGTGAACGGAAGATTCCTGATTTCCGAAAGGAAAAAATCTCTTTTCTGCTGCATCAGCTCTCTGTTTTTTTCGGCATCGAAAATTTCCAGATATTCCGCCAAAGCTTGTTGCGCAGGAGAATTTACCGAAAATGTAAGATACTGATGGATTCTTCGGAATGCTTTTGTAAATTCTTCATTTCCTAATATATATCCTACTTTCCAGCCGGTAATATGAAACATTTTACCGAAAGAATAGATGCAAAAACATCTTTTTCGGATTTCAGGATGATGCATCGCGCTTACAAATTCAGTATGATCGAAATGGATCAGATCGTAAACTTCATCAGAAATCACGATGATTTCAGTATTTTTGATGCAATTCCAGAGATTTTCCCAATCTTCTTTTTTCCAGATTTTTCCCGACGGATTGTGTGGAGAATTTACAATAATGGCTTTTGTATTTTCCGAAATTTTAGCTTTCAAAAGATTCCAATCCACTTCAAAATCATCATTCAGCGAAACAAAAACCGGAATTCCGCCATTCATTTCCACAGCTGGCAGATAACTGTCATAAGCCGGTTCCAGGATAATTACTTCATCGTTTTTTTGCAAAATTGCGGAAAGCGCAGTATATATTCCATACGTTGCACCCGGAATAATAGTGATTTCCGATGACGAAAAATCAATAGGAATTTTTCTTCGTTTGTTAAACTCAATCAGATTACTGATGAGCAAAGGATTTCCTGCCATTGGTGCATATTGGTTGAAATTCTTTTCTGTTGCTTTTCCTAAAAGTTTTTTTAATTTTTCAGCAATCTCGTAGTCCGGAAATCCCTGAGCAAGATTGATAGCATTGTTTTTCAGCGCAAGTGCTGTCATTTCCGAAAAAATGGTGATATCACTGGCAGAATGTTTGGGACTAAGTTTCATAAAACCAAAATTAATCCATTGATTTGTTTTTTCTTATGTTTTTGTGGAAAATTTTTGAAATTTCAATCTTTCTTTTTCAAAGAATAATCCCTATTTTTGACAAATGGAAAACTTCATTGTATCAGCACGGAAATACCGTCCGCAGGAATTCGACACTGTTGTCGGGCAATCGCACGTTACCGATACTTTGGAGCACGCTATCGAAAACAATCAGCTTGCACAGGCATTGCTTTTCTGCGGACCGCGAGGTGTAGGGAAAACAACTTGCGCCAGAATACTTGCCAGAAAAATTAACGAAAAGGACGGTTCTACTTCCGAGGATGGCTTTGCATACAATATTTATGAGCTGGATGCGGCTTCCAATAATTCGGTTGACGGAATCCGGGAACTGATTGATCAGGTTCGTTTTGCACCGCAGGTTGGGAAATATAAAGTATATATTATTGATGAGGTGCATATGCTTTCAGCGGCAGCTTTCAATGCTTTTCTGAAAACACTGGAAGAACCGCCGGATCACGCAATTTTTATACTGGCAACTACCGAAAAGCATAAGATTATTCCTACGATATTGTCCCGTTGTCAGATTTATGATTTTAAAAGAATCACCATTGAAGACATTCAGGATCATCTCCGTAAAATTGCGGAAAAAGAAAATGTTCAGTACGAAGATGATGCGCTGTATCTAATCGCTCAGAAAGCTGATGGTGCGCTACGTGATGCACTTTCAATATTCGACAGACTTTCCACTTTTTCACAGAAAAATATTACCCTTGCAAAAGCGGCAGAAGTCCTCAATATTCTGGATTACGATCAGTATCTGAACATTGTGGATATGGCGCAAGAAAATAAAATTCCTGAAGCTTTGACGGCTTTTAACGAAATTGTGAAAAAAGGTTTTGACGCCCATATTTTTATCGCCGGATTGGGAAATCATTTTCGTGATCTGATGATGGCGCAAAATCCTTCAACATTGGCTTTGATAGAAGTAGGAGAGAAGACCAAAACCAAGTTTTCCGAACAAAGCCGGAAATGGACCGCCCAGCAATTAATTGATGCAATTGAAATCTGCAACCACGCCGATATCAATTATAAGAATTCTAAAAATCCAAGATTAACGGTGGAAATCGCACTGATGCAGCTTTCAAGTCTCACCGCAAACGGTCTGGATTCTAAAAAAAAAAGTTCCTGATTCTCGCACCTTTTCTTAAGGAAGCTTCAGAAAAACTTATTGAAAAAAAACCGGAAATTCCGCCAAAAGAAAATCCAAAACCTGAAGAGAAAATTCCAGAAAAAAGAATTGCAAAATCTTCCGTTCCGCTTCAAGCTCCAAAATCCTTTTCAAAGTTCAACATCCAAGAAAAGCTGAATAAGAAAGATGAAACGGAGGAAAATTCTGTATCCGAAACGAAAGTAGAGGAACTTCCTGCGCATTATTTTACAGAGACCGATCTGCAAACAGAATGGAACAAATTTCTGGAAGAAATCAAAAAAAAAGATACAATATTGTACAGCGCTGTAAACAGTTTTAAATTTTCAAAAACCAGTGAAAATACCATTTGTATCAATTATCCATCGGAATCGGCAAAAAAAGAATTTGAAAAAATACAGGGCGAATTCTTTAATCATTTTAAAAGAAAAGTAAATAATTATCAACTTTCTTTTGATTATAAAGCCGATGTCAGCCTGAAAAAAGAAATCGTAACCAAACGTAGTATTTTTGAAAAACTGGTAGAAATTAATCCGGTTTTGAAAGATTTGGACGATTTGATGAAGTTTGATTTATCATAAATGTATATATTTGTGCCGGATTTCTTTTCAATCAAAAGAAATCTACCCAACAAAAAGCTAAAAAAACCTTTATACAAAAAGGAATTTTAACAATGGAAGCAAAACAATTTCCATATTTTCCAACTGCAGAATCTGCCTTTTATTTTGGTGGATTATTTGGCTTTTTTAGATATTATTACAGAAATTTCAGAACGTATTACCGATTTTATTGGCAAAATTAACTGAATTTCTCTCTCAAAAATACACGGAACAATCTCGGATTCCGTGGCGTAATAAAGATTTTAGCGGTATTTTTTTGAAAGGAATTATAAATAAAAATTTATAACCATTCCACCATTGTATGATTTCAATAAAAAATTTAAATTAAAAATGAACCTGAACGAACTGAAGAATGATTGGATCAAAGAATTTTCTCAACCACTCGCAATTGCCGGACCTTGCAGCGCCGAAAGTGAAGCACAAATGCTGGAAACTGCCAGAAGAATAAAAGAATCCGGAGCGCCGGTTCCTGTTTTCCGTGCCGGAATCTGGAAACCACGAACCAAACCCAATGGTTTTGAAGGTGTCGGTGTAATCGGGCTGAACTGGCTGAAAAAAGTAAAAGAAGAATACGGCTTTAAAACTGCAACAGAAGTTGCCAATGCACATCACGTTTTTGCAGCTTTGGAAGCCGATGTGGATATTCTGTGGATCGGAGCTCGTTCTACCGTAAATCCGTTTACAGTTCAGGAAATTGCAGTTGCTTTGCGCGGAACCAATAAAACGGTTTTGATAAAAAATCCCGTAAATCCTGATCTTGCACTTTGGGTTGGTGCAATGGAAAGACTTTTGGGACAGGGAATTGAAAATCTTGGTGCCATCCATCGCGGATTTTCTTCTTACCAAAAAACAAAATACAGAAATACGCCGAACTGGCATATTGCGCTGGATTTCAAAAATCAGTTTCCCAATATTCCGATGATTGTGGATCCATCACACATTTGCGGAAACCGGACCGGATTGGCAAGTATTGCGCAGGAAGCTCTGAATGTGGGATACGAAGGAATGATGATAGAAACGCACAGCAATCCTGATGAAGCGTGGAGCGATGCTTCGCAGCAAATTACACCCGAAGTTCTTGCTGAGCTGATTTCGAATCTGAAGATCAGAAAATCCGATATTTCAGGTTACGAAGAGGATTTGGGAAAACACAGAACTCTGATTTCTGATATCGATTTTCAGCTGATAGAGCTTCTTTCCCAAAGAATGAAAATTGCCGAACAAATCGGAACCTTAAAAAAACAGAACAATATTGCTATTTTCCAGCCGGACCGATGGAAAGTAATTACGGAATACGCTTCGCAGAAAGCATTTGAAACCGGAATGTCTCAGATTTTTATCGAAAAAGTTTTCAAGGCTATACACGAAGAAAGTATCGAAGTCCAGAACAGTATAATGATCGACAGATAACGGGAGGTGCATATTTTTGCACCTTTTTTCATCTTTAAAACTTGTTTAAATTTTATTCAATACATTTTTTATTGGTTTTTCTTAATTTTCTAAATTAAAATAAACTTTGTTTATTCTTTTTTTTTATAACATTAAGGTTATCAATTAATTAACATAAAAAAAGTAAGTGTCATTAAGGTTCAACGAAATCAAATCAATGAATTGTTTTTATCAAATTAATTTAGCTAAATGATCTTCACGCTTTAATGGTAAAATTAAATTACAAATTTAACAGGCTCTAAATCTTTTAGGGTTGGAGAAATAATTTTGATAAATATTTAACCACGCTTTTAAATTTTTTACATTTGCAGAAATCTAATAAAATTACATTTGAAAGGCTTAATCACAAAATCTACAGGCAGCTGGTATCAGGTTTTAGACCGTGATAATGGAAGAATGTTTGAAGCGAGAATACGCGGAAAATTCAAGCTTTTGAAAAACCGGCTTACCAATCCGATTGCGGTTGGAGATTTTGTGGAATTTCAGTTGGAACAAGATGATATTGCCTGGATTACCAGGATTGAACCCCGCAAAAATTATCTCATTCGGAAATCGGTAAACCTTTCTAAAGAATCTCATATTATTGCATCGAATATTGATATTGGCTGCTTTCTATACACGCTTCGTTTTCCGGAAACATCTTTGGGTTTTCTCGACCGTTTTTTGGTGTGTTGCGAAGCTTACAATATCCCGCCATTAATTTTATTCAACAAAATTGATGTTCTTGATGAAAATGATTTGGAAATTATTGAAAATATTAAACAATTGTATAACAAAATAGGTTATCAAAGTTTAGAAATTTCATCTTATACCGGGTTTAATCTGGATCTGCTGAAAGAGATGCTGAAGGATAAAACTTCGGTTTTCTTCGGACATTCCGGAAGTGGAAAGTCCACTCTGGTCAATGCGCTGCAACCAGACCTGAACTTGAAAACGTCAGAAATATCAGGCGCTCATCAGAAAGGAAAACATACCACTACTTTTGCCCAAATGCATTTCTGGGATTTTGGCGGAAGTGTGATAGATACGCCTGGAGTTCGGGAATTTGCGATGATTGATGTGGATAAATGCGAAATACAGCATTACTTTCCGGAAATATTTGAAGAAGGGAGAAACTGCAGATTTCACAACTGTCTTCATATTAATGAACCAAAATGCGCAGTAATCCGAAGTGTGGAAGATGGCGAAGTCCCGGAATCCCGCTATTTTACTTATCTGAAGCTGATGGAAGAAGCAGAAGAAAATTACGGAAAATAAAAAACCCGACCGAAGTCGGGTAAAAACTAATAACCATGAAAACTCAAATTAAACATGAGAATCGTAAAAGTATAAGCAAGTAATATGCCAAAAAACTTTTTATGAAATTCTCATCAGAATTTTCGGGGACAAATATAAAAAACTTTTCTTACTTTTGCACAACAAAAATTAAAAAATAATTATGTCAGGTAATTTAACATTTACAATGATTAAGCCCGATGCTGTTGAGGACGGGCACATTGGTGCAATTTTAGGAAGAATTTCTGAAGCTGGTTTCAAGATTAAAGCATTGAAACTTACCCAGCTTACAGTTGCCGATGCAAAAAAATTTTATGAAATACATTCCGAAAGACCTTTCTATAGAGAATTGGTAGAATTTATGAGTAGAGGTCCTATTGTAGCGGCAGTTTTAGAGAAAGAAAATGCTGTGGAAGATTTCAGAACACTTATTGGTGCTACAAATCCGGAAAATGCAGCGGAAGGAACCATCAGAAAGATGTATGCAAGAAGCGTTGGAGAAAATGCTGTGCACGGTTCTGATTCTGATGAAAATGCGCTCGTGGAAGCAAAATTTCATTTTTCTGGAAGAGAAATTTTCTAAGAAAAACATCGTACTATAAAAAATATTCAGAAAGATTTTCTGAATATTTTTTTTAACATAATTTATAAAATCCGACCACCAGATTTCTTTTTATTTTTGCTACATTTGTGAAAGTCCAAGAATAAAAAACATAATCTGATGGAAATAAAATATAAACATATCGGTAAAATGAATGTTGAAAATTTTATTTGTAAAAGATTTTAATTCTAAATTTTAAATAATAAAATTCTCAATAATTAAATTTTAATTTTTGAGAATTTTTTTTTGGAATACACTGAACCGAAAATAGAAAAGAAAAAATTAACCCACACGAAAAACCTGAAAAAAAAGTGAAAATATCTAAACTGGCTGCCCATTTGGTAGGTTCTGAAATTGTAAAAATAGGAAATGAAGTAAACGATCTGAAAGCTAAAGGCGCTGAAATTGCCAACCTTACCATTGGCGATTTGAACTCCAATATCTACCCAATTCCTAATCTTCTGAAAGAAGAAATAACGAATGCATATCATCATAATCTTACGAACTATCCGCCTGCAAATGGTTTGTTGTCTTTAAGGAAGTCTGTTTCCCAGGATTTGAAATCCCGTTGGAATTTGGATTATTCGCCGGATAATATTTTGATTACAGCCGGTTCCAGACCTTTGATTTATGCAGTTTACAAAACAATTGTAGATGAAGGCGATAAAGTAATCTACCCGATTCCTTCGTGGAACAATAATCATTACGCTTATCTTACTTGTGCAAACGCTGTTGAAGTGAAAGCCAAAATGGAAAATAATTTTCTCCCAACTGCAGAAGATTTGAAACCTCACATCAAAAATGCCGTACTTTTAAGTCTTTGTTCACCGCTGAATCCTACCGGAACGATGTTTACAAAACAGCAGCTTTCCGATATCTGTGAAATGATTTTGGAAGAAAATTCAAAAAGGGGAGAAGATGAAAAACCTTTGTATCTGATGTATGATCAGATCTATTCCAACCTTACTTTCGGAGCGCAACATGTAGATCCTGTTTCTCTTTTTCCGGAAATGAAAGCGTATACCATTTATATCGATGGAATATCCAAATGTCTTGCTGCAACAGGAGTTCGTGTTGGTTGGGGATTTGGTCCTTCTGTGGTTATTGATAAAATGAAAGCTCTTCTTACCCATGTTGGAGCTTGGGCACCGAAACCTGAACAGGAGGCAACGGCAAAATTTTATGAAAATAAAAACAATGTCGATTCTTTCGTGGATATTTTTAAAAACAAGTTGGAAGAAAGCCTAAAGATTCTGCACAGTGGAATTCAGGAAATGAAAAACAGAGGATTTTCCGTGGAAAGTATAGAACCTATGGGCGCGCTGTATCTTACTATAAAATTGGATTATATCGGAAAAGCAAAACCTGATGGAACAAGAATAGAAAATTCTTCGGATTTGGTTTTTTATCTGATTAATGAAGGCGGAGTAGCTTTGGTTCCGTTTTCCGCATTTGGCGACGAAAAATCTGAACCTTGGTTTCGGGCTTCTGTTGGCGGACTTTCATTGGAAGAAATTAAAACCATGCTACCGAAACTGGAAAATGCACTTGGAAAACTTTCGAAGGATTAACGATAACACGAGACAAATTTTTACATAAATTCTGATATGAAAATCATCGCCGTAATTCCTGCCCGTTACAATTCAACGAGATTTCCCGGAAAACTGATGGAAGTTTTAGGCGGAAAAACCGTAATCTCTACAACCTATCAAAACGTGGTTGAAACGAAATTATTCGATGAAGTTTTTGTAGCAACCGATTCCGAAATTATTTTTAACGAAATTAAAAAAATCGGTGGAAATGCCGTGATGACAGGAGAGCACGAAACTGGAAGCGACAGAATTGCGGAAGCAGTTCAGGATATTGATTGTGATATTGTGATCAATGTTCAGGGTGATGAACCTTTCCTGAAAACCGAACCACTAAAGCAGCTGATAGAAGTTTTCAGAAATGATTTTGAAAAAGAAATTTCTTTGGCTTCCTTGAAAATCGGGCTGAAAGAAAAACAAGAGATTGAAAATCCCAACAATGTCAAAGTAATTACCGATAATGCCGGATTTGCTCTTTATTTCAGCCGCTCTGTGATTCCGTATCCCAGAGAAACTTCGGTGCAGACAGAATATTTCAAGCATATTGGCGTTTATGCTTTCAGGAAAGAAGCGTTGCTGAATTTTGCCAAACTTCCGATGAAACCACTCGAAATTTCCGAAAAAATTGAATGTATCCGCTATCTCGAATATGGGATGAAAATCAAAATGGTGGAAACAGATTTCGTAGGAGTGGGAATTGATACGCCGGAAGATCTGGAAAAAGCGAAGCAAATTCTTAAAAACAAAAATTATTAAAATAATATACTCAAATATTTTTAAGCAAATAAGAATAGGGTTATATTTGATTTTAACTTTTAATTAATGAGAAGAATTCTTTATATCATCACTCTGTTTTTTTCAATGGGTCTATTCTCGCAAACCGCTAAAGAAATTATCGATCAAAATATCGAGAATTCTGGCGGACTGACGAACTGGAAGCTTCTGAACTCGGTAATTCTCAACGGAAAAGTTACACTTGGTGTAAATGATGAATATCCGATTGCCATCTATCAGCAACGCCCAAATCTTACCAAAACTTCCATTTTTATCAATAAAAAAGAAACCGCAATCGAAGGTTACGACGGTAAAAAAGGCTATGCAATGAATTATGCAACCAATAAAATTCAGGAATATCCGAACTATGTGCCGGAAAGTTTTGATAACGATTTTATAGATTGGGAGAACAAAGGATTTCAGGCAAAATATTTAGGAAAAGAAAAAGTAGGCGAAATATATTGTCATAAAGTAGAGCTTAAGAAAAATGTGAATAAAAACATTTACTATTTCGATGTTAAAAATTATATGCTTCTGAAAGAAGAAAAGAAAGACGAAACCCTGATGTATGCCGATTACAAAAAAGTCGGAAATCTGATGTTCCCTTTCCGTATCGAAAGCTCATCGCCCAAAAAAGACAGCGATTATGTGATATTGCTGAACAAAATAGAAACCAATAAGGTGCTTCCTGCCAATACGTTTAAATTTTAAAAAAAATCTTTTTTTAAACGGAAACAGCTTGTGCGGAAGAAAAAGCATAAATAATTTTTGTTATGAAAAAACTATTCATTTTCCTGCTTTCTGTAATGGCAATGATACAGAGCTGCGCACAGAAAAAATCCGAAATCTCTAAAGCAAAAACCAAAGAACTTATGGGAAAAACAATTTATGATTATAAAGTTGAAAGCCTTGATGGCGGGGAAATAAACTTTGCCGATTACAAAGGAAAAAAAATACTGATTGTGAATACCGCTTCGGAATGTGGCTTCACGCCGCAATACGCCGATCTGGAAAAACTGTACGAACAATACAAAGATAAACTGGTAATTGTAGGATTTCCTGCCAATAATTTCGGCGGACAGGAGCCGGGAACCAATAAAGAAATTGGCGCTTTTTGCCAGAAAAATTATGGAGTAACCTTTCCAATGGCCGCAAAAGTTTCTGTGAAGGGTGATGATACGGCTCCAATTTTTAAATTTCTTACCGAAAAAGAATTGAATGGTGTGAAAAATTCTGAAATATTATGGAACTTCACCAAATTTCTGATCGACGAAAATGGAAAACTGATCGACAGTTTCGTGAGTTCTGTAAAACCAGTGGATGATACTATTACCAAACATCTGAAATAAAAAATAACAGTTGCGGACTTGGATTTTCCCGAATTTTTCAACATAAAAAAAGTTTATTGAAAAATCAATAAACTTTTTTAGTTTTTTTTGATTACAAAATCACAGCAATTAAACCAAATAAAATTTCGGCTGTTTCACGAAAAGATTAGCATCAATTATATCATTACGAAATCCACTGATCATCACCGAAATCCGGTTTTCTCTTTTCCAGAAAGGCGTTTCTTCCTTCTTTTGCTTCGTCTGTCATATATGCCAATCGCGTAGCTTCTCCTGCAAAAACCTGTTGCCCTACCATTCCGTCATCGGTAAGATTCATCGCAAATTTCAGCATCCTGATCGAAGTCGGAGATTTTGCTAAAATTTCCTGAGCCCATTCATAAGCTGTTTCTTCTAATTTTTCATGAGGGATTACGGCATTCACCATTCCCATATTTTCAGCTTCTTTTGCGGAATAATTTTTTCCTAAAAAGAAAATTTCCCGTGCTTTTTTCTGTCCAACCATTTTTGCAAGATAGGCAGAACCATAACCACCGTCAAAACTTGTTACATCAGCATCTGTCTGTTTAAAAATTGCATGTTCTTCACTCGCTAAAGTCAGATCACAAACCACGTGAAGCGAATGTCCACCTCCAACTGCCCAACCATTTACCACAGCAATCACTACTTTTGGCATAAAACGAATCAGCCTTTGAACTTCCAAAATATTTAAACGGTGTCTTCCGTCTTCGCCAACATAACCTTGATGTCCTCTTGCTTTTTGATCGCCACCGCTGCAAAACGCGTGTCCACCATCTTTCGGACTTGGTCCTTCTCCGGTTAAAAGCACAACTCCAATCGAAGAATCTTCATAAGCATCATAAAAAGCGTCATACAATTCCGAAGTGGTTTTCGGGCGGAAAGCATTGCGAACTTCTGGTCTGTTAAAAGCGATTCTTGCTACTCCATTAGATTTTTTATAGGTGATGTCTTCGTATTCTTTTGCGGTTTTCCAGTTGATGTCCATATATTTTTTATAAGAAATTAGGGGATAAAGATAAGATTATAATAAAAAGGGTGCAACCCGAAGTTTTTGTTTATTGGCGGATATTGATGATAAAATCTTTCGCTTTTTCTTCCCAATTTTTGTTTTCCAAAAGGATTTTTACAAAAGCTGTTCCGATAATTCCACCTTGTGCTTTTTCTGTGACGTTTTCAAAATCAAATTTATTCTTGATTCCAAATCCGATGAATACAGGATTTTCCAAATCTAAAGATGCAATTCTGTTCAGATAATTTTCATTCTTCAAAACAACATTTTCATTTCCGGTTGTGGAAGAAGAACTCACAGCGTACAAAAATCCGGAACTCAGAGAATCCAAATATTTGATGCGTTCATCCGAAGTTTCGGGCGTGATGAGAAAAGTAAAATTTAGATTGTATTTTTTTAGAATTTTGCCATATTTTAGTTCAAATTCAAAAGGCGGAAGATCAGGAATAATCAATCCTGAAATGCCAACTTCCTGACATTTTTTGCAAAAATTTTCAAACCCGAATTGTAAAACAGGATTCAGATAACCCATTAAAATTTTCGGAATCGTTACAGAATCTTTGATTTCTGTCAACTGTTCAAAGAGTTTTTTTATCGTCATTCCGTTTTGTAAAGCCAATTCGTGTGCTTTTTGAATCACCGGTCCATCCGCAACAGGATCGGAATACGGGATCCCAATTTCCATAAAATCCGCACCGGAATTTTGGATAAGTTTTGCAATTTTTCCCGTGTCTTCCAGATTTGGAATTCCGGCAGTGAAATAAATATTCAAAAGTCGGGAAGTGTTATTTTTGTTATTCATTGTTTTGTTTTTTTATAATAATCGGATTGGCATCCGATTTTTTATTAAGTCGTCCCTTCGGGACTTTTTAACTTTTGATGACAAAGTTTTATATGGTTCGTGAAACTGCGCCCCAGATTGAACGGCGTGTTTGAGCTCTTTTTATTTTTTGCGGATGATTTAGCGTCGGAAAAAAATAAAAAAGCGAGTAGTGAAAGCTGGAAAAGGCGCCCAAAAATCGATCAACCGACAACCATCAACCATCAACCAAATTCAAATACGTTTCCATATCTTTATCACCTCTTCCGGAAAGGCAAATCACAACCACATCGTCTTTTTCAAAGTTTTTCTTTTCCAAAATCGCCAAAGCGTGCGCCGATTCCAAAGCCGGAATTATGCCTTCGGTTTTGGTGAGTTCAAAGGCGGATTTCAAGGCTTCATCATCATTAATGCTGAAAAATTCTGCCCGTTTTTGTTTGAATAAATTAGCGTGCATCGGACCAATTCCGGGATAATCCAAACCTGCGGAAATGGAGTGTGGCTCAATCACTTGTCCGTCTTCGGTTTGCATCACCAAACTCTGACTTCCGTGCAAAATTCCCAAAGTTCCGAGGAAAGTTGTGGCTGCAGATTTCCCTGAATTTACGCCTAAACCTCCGGCTTCGGCTGCAATTAATTTTACGTTTTTTTCGTTCACGAAATGGTAAAAAGTTCCTGCTGCATTGCTTCCGCCGCCAACACAGGCAATCACAAAATCCGGATTTTCTCTGCCGATTTTTTCCAATAATTGTTCTTTAATTTCTTTCGAAATCATACTCTGAAATCTCGCCACCAAGTCCGGAAAAGGATGCGGACCAACCACGCTTCCGATAATGTAATGCGTAGTTTGCGGATGATTTATCCAATCTCTTAACGCTTCATTTACAGCATCTTTCAGGGTTTTTGAGCCGGAAGTTGCAGGAACGACTTTTGCACCGAGCATTTTCATTCTGGCAACATTCGGAGCTTGCCTTTGGATGTCGATTTCGCCCATATAAACGATGCATTCCAAACCAAGCAAAGCACAAGCTGTTGCTGTTGCAACGCCGTGTTGTCCGGCTCCGGTTTCTGCAATAATTCTATGTTTTCCTAATTTTTTTGCGAGCAAAGCCTGACCAAGTGCATTATTAATTTTGTGCGCTCCGGTGTGATTGAGATCTTCTCTTTTTAAATAAATTTGAGTTTGATATTTTTCGCTGATATTTTTCGCAAAATAAAGCGGTGTTTCTCTTCCGACATAGTTTTTAAGTAAATCCTGAAATTCATTTTGAAAATCTTCAGATTCAATGATTTCAAGGTATTTTTCCTGCAATTCGGCAACGTTGGGATAAAGCATTTCCGGGACGAATGCTCCGCCGAAATCTCCGTAATAACCGTTCTTATCTGGGTTTTGAAAGTTCATTTATATAGATGTTAAAAATTATTTTTCGATTTTTTCAAAGAGCCACGAAGTGGCGATTTAATAAAGGATAGGACGAAGTCCTATCAACATAATAATGGTTTTAAAAGGTACAAAAAATAAAGATTTTTATTTAAATGAATCAAGAAATATTGATTTAATTATTCAATTAAGGCTAGGACGAAGTCCTTTCAATATTGAAAATTGTTTTTTTAAATAGGATTTTATCCTATTTTAGATTAAGTCGTCGCTTCGCGACTTGACTTCACTCCACACAATCTTCAATCCCAAAGATATTTTTCGTCATAATCCATTTCGTATTTATTGATAATGTTCAGAAATTCGTTTTTAAAATCCTGATTTCTATGATGCTCACGTTGGTTTTGAATATATTTTATTGTTGCAAATATATGCTTCTGACTTACAGAAAAAGCACCATAACCATCTTGCCAAAAGAAATCTTCATATTTTCTTCCTTTGGTTTTTATCCATTTGGATGAATGTGCTTTTATTTCTTGTATCACTTTCATCAATGCAAATTTTCTTGACAAAATCAGCAAAATATGAATGTGATTATCCGTACCTCCGATTTGAATTGCCGGACTGTCAAAATCTTTGCATATTGAATTGATATAAGCAAAGAGTTCTTTTTCAATTTCTTCGTCGATGAAATCATTTCTGTATTTTGTACTGAAAATAATGTGCAGATAATTTTTGACTAATGATTGTGACACTTTTTTGTTTTTTATTTTAATAGGATTTTATCCTATTCTTTATTAGATCGTTCCTTCGGGACTTTTGTTTGTATTGTTTTTAATTAATAGGATTTCATCCTATCCTTAATTAAATCGTCCCTTCGGGACTTTTTAACGAATTTATAAATTCTTTTATCGTTTCCACATTTTTATTTCCCGGTTCAATTTCAAATTTTGAATTGATGTCAAGAGAAAATGGTTGATGGTTAATGGTTGAGAGTTGACGGATGTTTTCATTGGAAATTCCGCCGCTCAGAAAATAGGGAAGAGGAATTTCTATGTCATTCAAAATATTCCAATCAAAAATTTTTCCGGTTCCGCCGAATGTTTTGGAATCGGTATCGAAGAGAATTTGGTTGATGGTTGATGGTTGATGGTTGATGGTTTTTTGCAATTCTTCCGGAGTTTGGTTTCCAATTCTGATGACTTTTATAATCCCAATTTTTTCATTTAGATTTTGTCTTAATTCTGAAATAAATTCTTCCGTTTCATAGCCGTGAAGTTGAATAAAATTCAAATTTGCTTTTTCCGAAATTTCAACAATTTTTTCTAGACTTTCATTCACAAAAACACCGACTTTTCCTTGATGATTGATTTCTGCAATCTGTTGTAAACTCAAATAATTCAATACAAATCTCGGAGATTTTTCATAAAATATAAAACCCAGAAAATCCACTTTTAAATCAATTAATTCATTGATTTGATTAAGTTTTGTAAGACCGCAAACTTTTAGTTTTGGTTGATGGTTAATAGTTGATGATTGTTGGTTTTTAATCATTGTTACATTTTCACATTGCTACATTGGTAACAAATTCGGAGAATTTATTTCCTCTCATAAAATATTCGCCCATCAGAAATCCGTCAAATCCTTTTTCTTTGAGGAATTTAAAATCCTGTTCAGAATAAATTCCGCTTTCTGCGATTGAAAAAATCCCGTTCGGAAGCTGGTTTTTCAAATTTACAGAATGCTGCAAATTCACTTTGAAATCTTTTAAATTCCGGTTGTTAATTCCTACAAAATCTACATTTTTGCGAATGTGTTTCAATTCTTCTTCGGAATGGATTTCCAGCAAAACTTCGAGATTGAGGGAATGAGCCAGTTCTGTAAATTCCGAAACCTGTGTTGGAGAAAGACACGCTGCAATCAGCAAAACAACATCGGTTCCGATGGATTTTGCTTCATAAAACTGGTATTCATCTATCATAAAATCTTTTCTGAGGATCGGGATTTTAATGTGATTTCTTACGGATAAAATATCGTTAAAACTTCCACCAAAAAATTCCGAATCTGTTAAAATTGAAACTGCACTTGCACCAAATTTTTCATATTCTGAAACCACTTCCAAAGGTGAAACTTTGTCGTTGATAATGCCTTTGCTTGGCGATTTCCTTTTAAACTCTGCAATAATTCCGGATTTGGTTTTGATGGTTTCTTTCAACGAAAAAGTAGTTCTTCCGAAAAATTCTGAATCTTTCAGTTTTTCAATAGAAATTTTGGATTTTGCTTTTGCAACTTCCTGTTTTTTTTGAGCTATAATTTTATCAAGAATGTTCATTTTTATTTTGCCGGCGGTTTTATTTTTACCAATATGTTGGTGCTTCGCACCTCCTTTATTTCATTCGTTTTTATCTCTACCGATATGTCGCGACTTCGTCGCTCTTTGAGCTATCAACCATCAACCATCAACCATCAACTAACAACCGTAAACTATTCAGCGCTTTTCCGCTTTCCAGACTTTCTTTTGCAAGAGCCAGACAGTCAGCATAATTTCCATATTTTCCGGTGTTTTCCAATGCAATTGCGGCATTGGCAAGAACGACAGCATTTTGGGCTTCTGTTCCTTTTCCTTCCAATATTTTGATGAATATTTTTGCGGCATCTTCTTTGGTTTCGCCTCCGAAAATATTTTCCGGAGTTATGTTTTTGAATTTCAAATCTTCGGCGGAATAGATTTTTTCGCCGTTTTTGCTGAAGATTTTAGTATCACCGGTTAAAGAAATTTCGTCGTATCCGTCTAAAGCGTGAACCAGCATAAATTCGCTTTTCTGCTTTTGCAAAAGGTATTGATACACTCTTGCAATTTCCAGATTGGCAACGCCAATCATCGTGAAATCGGGACGGACAGGATTAACTAACGGTCCCAAAAGATTGAAAAAAGTTTTCAAACCGAGCTGTTTCCTAAGCGGCGCAACGGATTTTAAAGCGGGATGAAACAATGGCGCGTGGAGAAAACAGATATTTCCTTTTTCCAGATCGGCTTTCAAATCTTCGGAATTATCTTTGAATTTATAGCCCAATTCTTCCAGAACATTGGACGAACCGGAAATGGAAGATGCGCCGTAATTGCCTTGCTTTGCTACTTTTTGTCCGGTTCCGGCAACGATGAAACTCGCCAAAGTGGAAATGTTGAACGTGTTTTTTCCGTCGCCGCCGGTTCCAACGATGTCTACCAAATCTTTGGTTCCCAAATCGACAGGTTTTGCCAGCTGCAGCAATGCTTCACGAAAACCTTCGAGTTCTTCTAAAGTAATCGTTCTCATTAGGAAAACGGTGATGAAGGAAATGACTTCGCTTTCGTTGAATTTATTTTGTGAAATTTCAATCAAAATCGCTTTGGCCTCGGCTTTCGTCAACGTCTGATGATTGAAAAGATATTGTAAGATTTGTTTCATTTTAATTGTTAATGGTCAATTGTTAATGATTAATTTAATTGGTTTTTAATCGTTAACAATTAATAATTTATCATTAAGAAAATTTTCTAAAATCTGTTTTCCATTTGGAGTGAGAATACTTTCCGGATGATATTGTACAGCGTGTACATCATAAGTTTTGTGCTTCAAGCTCATAATCATTCCGCTTTTATCAACGCTTGTGATTTCCAGTTCTGCGGGAAAGTCTTCCGGATTTACTGCCCAGGAATGATAACGCCCGACTTCCAAAGTTTCAGGAAGATTTTTGAAAATTTTGTGTTCCTTAATTTGTTTTGCTTCGGTTGCAACGCCGTGATAGATTTCGGAAAGGTTAATCAAACTTCCGCCAAAAGCTTCCGCAATCGCTTGTTGTCCCAAACAAACTCCGAAAATAGATTTTGTAGGCGCATATTTTTTAATAACATCTAACAAAATCCCTGCTTCTTCGGGAATTCCCGGACCTGGAGAAAGAATAATCTTATCGTATTTTTCAATGTCTTCCATAGGAATTTGATCGTTCCGGAAAACGTCAACTTCATAACCAACAATCTGCTCAATCAACTGAACGAGATTGTAAGTGAAGCTGTCGTAATTGTCAAAGACTAATATTTTCATAATTGTTAATTATCAATTGTTAATTGTTACTTTTGGTGGTCTTTATAATGCTTGTTATTAGCTTAATAACTTCAACTGCATTTTCATTTATGCTTTCAAATTCTTGAGATGAAAGATAATTCGTTGCTTGGAACAATTCAAGTCAGTATATAGTTTCATTAATTTCTTTTTGCGCAATAGATAATTTATGGATAAAATCGGCTTTACTTTGTGTATGTTCACTTTCTCTAACCATTTGTCCAACATTTGTTCCGCTTCGCAAAATTTGTTTGCTTACTACAAATTCTTTTTTATCACTTACCAAATATTGATAAAGCTTAACAATCCGAACAGCAAATTCAAAATTTTTCTTTTTTATAATATTATTTTCTTTCATTTCATTAGCAATTAATAATTAACCATCAACAAATTCTTTCAGCTTTGCTGATTGCTTTCTTCAAAGCCCCCAATTTGTTATTCACTTCCTGCAATTCATTTTCCGGGACGGATTTTGCGACAATTCCGGCGCCGGCCTGGTAATAAAGCGTGTTATTTTTGCTCAAGAAAGTCCGGATCATAATTGCCTGATTGCAGCTTCCATCGAAACCTACAAAGCCGATGCAGCCTGCGTAAAAACTGCGTGAAGTTTTCTCGTGTTCATCAATTAACTGCATTGCACGGTATTTTGGAGCGCCACTCAAAGTTCCTTGTGGGAAAGTAGTGGCAATCATTTCATAAGGATTTTGATCTTCGGAAACTTCGGTTACAACCTCAGAAACCATATGAATAACGTGTGAAAAAAAATGGATTTCTTTCAGTTTGGAAACCGTGGTGTTTTTCCCGTGAATGCTGAGATCGTTTCTTGCCAAATCCACGAGCATCGTGTGTTCCGCATTTTCTTTCGGGTCTTTTTTGAGTTCTTCTGCCGATTCCAAATCTTTTTCCACATTTCCGGTTCGTTTGAAAGTGCCTGCAATTGGATGAATAATAGCTTTTTTATCTTTGATAATCAATTGACTTTCAGGACTTGATCCGATTAATTTGTAATCGCCATAATCGAAGAAAAATAAATACGGAGAAGGATTGATGTTTCGCAAAGCACGATAAACATTGAATTCATCACCCTGAAATTTCTGCTCAAATCTTCTGCTCAGAACCAATTGGAAAACATCACCACGAAAACAGTGTTTCTTTGCAAATTCTACCGATTCCAGATATTCAGAATCCGTTAGATTTGAAGTCTCTTCTGAAGTAATTTGGAAAGGAAAAACCGGTGCATTTTTTTGATTGATGATGCTTTCAAGCGTGGAAATTTCGGATTTTAAACCATTGATTTTATTTTCAATCAGAAACATTTCGTCGTTATGATGATTGATGGCAATCACATATTGATAAATTCTGTAACGCATCAACGGAATTTTATTTTCCTCGGATTGTTTCTTGAATTTAATATTCTCAAAAAACGGAATCGCATCATAACTGGTATATCCGAAAAATCCCTGCGCCTGTTTTCCAATCTCGTGGTTGGGTTTTTCACATTTAAAACAATTGGAAAATGCCTGCATCAAATCAGATAATTTCTCATTTTTTAGATTGATTTTTGTTGGATTTTCAAGCGGAAATTTCAGTTCTGCTTCGTCATAGTTCCGGATTTCGATTCCGGCAATTGCATTGACACAAATAAATGAAAATGAATTTTCAGAATTCTGATTTCCGGCACTTTCCAGAAGAATTGTATCCCGAAACTGGTCGCGAAGACGGAGATAAATCCCGATTGGCGTAAATAAATCTGCCAGCTGGATTTTTACAACGGTTTTTATGTGAATGAGGTGATGGTTGATGGTTGATGGTTGTTGGTTTTCCATATTTTGGTTTTTATTTTAATAGGATTTTATCCTATTCTTTATTAAGCCGTCCCTTCGGTACTTTTTTTATTATTGCATAAAAAAAGACTTCAACATTTCTGTCAAAGTCTTTATAATTTTTATTGTCATTCAAACAAAAAATAGCAAATGCATCAAGACCTTTGACAAGATTTTGAGTTCCACCACCAGTTTCTGTTTGAGAATAATTTCATCTGTTGATATTATTTTTTTGAAATGACAAATGCAAATGTCATTTTATAACGGCAAATATAGTTATCATTTTGAATTGAACAAATAATTTTTAATAAAATTTAAATTGAATCTAAAAACTTAAAATCTTACTTTTGTAAAAAATTTAGAACAATGAAAAAAATATTAGCAATCGCATTTATCGGAATATTAGCGGCAAGCTGCTCGAAAAAGAATGATAAATCCTGGCAAGACACCAATACGATGTTGCAGGAACCGGAAACTACAGTAGTGGATTCTTCGGTAGCAAAAGAAACAGTTGATCAGGGAGCAGTTTCTGCAAATACAGCTGATAATGCTGTTTCCGCAACTACAGTTCCTGCAGATTCTACAGCTGCAAAATAATTAAGGATGAAAAAAACGGTTTCCATATTGTTTCTTTATTTACTTTTTTCCTGCTCGAAAAAAGAAAAGTCTGTGGAAGAAACAACGGTTTTGGTTCCCGAAACTAAAAAAGAAGTGGTTGAAGGAAACAAAAATCTTCCCGGTTATTCGCTGATTACAGGCTCGGACTGCCTGAGTTGTCATCAAGATAACCAGCGTTTTGTAGGACCTTCTTATGTAGAAATATCCGAAAAATATTCTGAAAAGGATATTGAACTTCTGGCATCAAAAATTATCGACGGCGGAAGCGGAGTTTGGGGTGAAGTCCCGATGCAGGCGCATCCGCAAATTTCGAAGGAAGAAGCAAAACAAATGGTAGAATACATTCTTTCAATGAAGAAGTAAATTCGGTTTTTCCCGGTAAAAAATAAAGGACGGCAAATTTTGCTGTCTTTTTTATTGAAATTCCGTACTTTTGCAAACTTGATTTTATCATTTATCATTTAGTAATTAATCATTTATCATTAAAAGATGTCATTATCAGAACAGGAAATTATCCGTCGCGAAAAATTACAGAAACTCAACGATTTGGGAATCGATGCATTTCCGGCTGCAGAATATAAAACTACAGATTCTACAAAATCTATAAAACAGAATTTTGAGGAAGGTAAGAAGGTGGTAATTGCAGGAAGATTGATGTCCAGAAGAATTCAGGGGAAAGCAAGTTTTGCCGAACTTCAGGATTCAGAAGGCAGAATTCAGGTGTATTTCAACCGTGACGAAATCTGTCCTGATGAAGACAAAACCTTATACAACGAAGTTTACAAGCATCTTCTCGATATTGGAGACATCATCGGAATCCAGGGTGAATTGTTTAAAACTCAGGTTGGCGAAATGACCGTGATGGTGAAGAATTTCACTTTGCTTACAAAATCGCTCCGTCCGCTTCCGCTTCCGAAAGTGGATGCCGAAGGAAATGTTTTTGACGGTTTTACCGATCCGGAATTGCGTTACAGACAGCGTTACGCAGATTTGGTGGTGAATCCTCACGTTAAAGAAATTTTCGTAAAAAGAACAAAATTGTTCAATGCGATGCGTACGTTCTTTAACGATGCCGGATATTTCGAAGTGGAAACGCCAATTTTGCAGGCTATTCCTGGTGGAGCTGCGGCAAGACCATTCATCACGCATCACAACGCTTTGGACATTCCATTGTATATGAGAATCGCTAACGAATTATATCTGAAAAGATTGATCGTTGGTGGATTTGACGGTGTTTATGAATTTTCAAAAAACTTCAGAAATGAAGGGATGGACAGAACCCACAACCCGGAATTTACCGCAATGGAAATTTATGTGGCCTACAAAGATTACAACTGGATGATGGATTTCACCGAGAAATTGCTGGAATTTTGTGCAACACAAGTCAACGGAAGTTCGGAATCTGTTTTCGGAGAACATACCATCAGTTGGAAAGCGCCTTATCCAAGAGTTTCGATGACGGAAGCCATTCAAACATATACCGGATTTGACATCACTGGAAAATCGGAGCAGGAATTATTCGATTTCGCAAAATCCATCGAAATCGAGGTAGATGAAACGATGGGTAAAGGAAAACTGATTGATGAGATTTTTGGGGAGAAATGTGAAGGAAACTTCATTCAGCCAACCTTCATCACCGATTATCCTGTGGAAATGTCGCCACTTACGAAAAAACACAGAAGTCAGGAAGGTTTAACCGAACGTTTCGAGCTGATGGTTTGCGGAAAAGAAATCGCCAATGCGTATTCGGAATTGAACGATCCGATTGACCAAAGACAACGTTTCGAACACCAGTTATTATTGTCAGAAAAAGGTGATGATGAAGCAACGGGATTTATCGACGAGGATTTCCTGAGAGCTTTGGAGTATGGAATGCCGCCAACTTCCGGTTTGGGAATCGGAATGGACAGATTGATTATGTTTTTAACGAATAATCCGAGTATTCAGGAAGTTTTGTTTTTCCCGCAAATGCGTCCGGAGAAAAAAGTTCCAACTATTGAATTAGGTGAAGATGAAAAGGTAATTATGGAAATTTTAAATTCTCAGGAAGAACCTTTAGAACTGGCAGAAGTGAAAAACAGGAGCCAACTTTCAGGCAAAAAATGGGATAAAGCATCTAAAAATCTTACCAAAAATAATCTGGTGAAAGTGGAGAAAATTGATGAGGTTTTGTGGATGAAATTGGTATAAATATTTCCGAATATAAATGATAAACGTCATAGGTTTCAAAAATCTATGACGTTTTTTGTTGTGCAAAATGTACATTCTTATCCCTTTCATATCTCAAAAAAAATCACGATATTTGTAAGCATTTTTGAAAATAAAAAACAGGTTGTATTTCAAAAAAACACTTTGAACTTTAAACCTTAAACTTTGAACAAAATATATGAGTCAAAAACAATATACAGCCAGTAGTATTCAGGCTTTGGAAGGAATGGAGCACGTTCGGATGCGTCCATCAATGTACATTGGTGATGTCGGATTAAGAGGACTTCACCATTTGGTTTATGAAGTAGTGGATAACTCCATTGACGAGGCATTAGCAGGATATTGCGATACCATCACCGTAACTATCAAGGAAAATAACGCTATTGAAGTTACCGACAACGGACGTGGTATTCCGGTAGATTTTCACGAAAAAGAACAGAAATCTGCGCTGGAAGTAGTAATGACCAAGATTGGAGCAGGAGGTAAGTTCGATAAAGATTCCTATAAAGTTTCCGGAGGTCTTCACGGAGTTGGGGTTTCCTGTGTAAATGCACTTTCTAATGAGATGATTACCACTGTTTACAGAGACGGACACGTTTATCAGCAAGTCTATTCCAAAGGAAAAGCACAAACTGAAGTAGAACAGATTGGTGACAGTGACCAAAGAGGAACAAAGCAGTTTTTCCAGCCCGATGATACAATCTTTACCGAACTCGTTTACAATTACGATACACTGGCAAACCGTCTTCGTGAACTTTCTTTCCTAAATAAAGGAATTACCATCACTTTAACCGATGAGAGAGAGAAACTGGAAGACGGAACTTTCCGTACAGAACAGTTCCATTCCGAAGGTGGTCTGAAGGAATTTGTAGAATATATTGACGGAAACCGCGAATCCATTATGGAACACGTGATTTTTATGGAAGGCGAAAGAGAAGGCATTCCGGTGGAAGTAGCAATGCGTTACAACACTTCTTTCAACGAAAATCTGCATTCTTATGTCAATAATATCAATACGCACGAAGGAGGAACACATTTGGCAGGTTTCAGAAGAGCTTTGACCAGAACATTGAAAAAATATGCTGATGAATTGGGACTTCCTGCAAAAGAAAAAGTAGAAGTTACCGGAGATGATTTCCGTGAAGGTTTAACAGCTGTAATCTCCGTAAAAGTAATGGAACCTCAGTTTGAAGGACAAACCAAAACAAAATTAGGAAACTCTGAAGTTTCCGGCGCTGTTGATAAAATTGTTGGAGAAATGCTTACCAATTTTTTGGAAGAAAATCCGAATGAAGCAAAAACCATTGTTCAGAAAGTAGTTCTTGCAGCGAAAGCAAGACAGGCAGCAAAGAAAGCCCGTGAAATGGTTCAGCGGAAATCTCCGATGGGAGGTTCTGGTTTACCGGGAAAACTATCCGACTGTTCTTCCAAAGATCCAGCCGAATCCGAGATTTTCCTTGTTGAGGGAGATTCCGCAGGTGGAACTGCAAAACAAGGTCGTGACCGTCATTTCCAGGCGATTTTACCGTTGAGAGGTAAGATTTTGAATGTAGAAAAATCGATGCTGCACAAGGTTTATGATAACGAGGAAATCAAAAACATTTATACTGCGCTTGGCGTTTCCGTAGGAACGGAAGAAGATTCCAAAGCGTTGAATATGAGTAAACTGCGTTATCATAAAATCGTGATTATGACCGATGCCGATATCGATGGTTCCCACATTTCTACTTTGATTCTTACTTTCTTCTTCAGATATATGAAAGAACTCATTGAAAACGGTTACATTTATATTGCGCAACCACCTTTGTATCTTTTGAAAAAAGGAAACAAAAAAGTGTATGCCTATAATGAAAAAGAACGTGAAGAACTGACTTTGGAAATGTCTCCTGATGGAAAAGGAGTAGAAGTACAGCGTTACAAAGGTTTGGGAGAAATGAATCCTGAACAGCTTTGGGAAACAACGCTCAATCCGGAACACAGGATTCTGAAACAGGTAAATATTGAAAACGCAGTGGAAGCTGATAATACTTTTTCGATGCTGATGGGAGATGAAGTTCCGCCAAGACGCGAATTCATTGAAAGAAATGCAGTATATGCAAGAATTGACGCATAATTATTCATAGAAATAATAAATTATAGAAAACTATTGATGTATTTCAATAGTTTTTTTTAATTTTATCAATAATTATAAAAACTATAAATTATGAATCTAACAATTTTACAGTATGATGCATCTTATGATGCAGGAACAGCAGCTGCAATGGCAGGTCTTGGTGTAGGAATGATGATCTTCTACTTACTGGTTTATCTTTTCTACGGCTATTGTTTATACAAAATTTTCCAGAAAGCGGGGCGCGAAGATGCTTGGGCAGCATTTATCCCGATTTATAACATTGTTGTCCTTTTGGATATTGTGAAAAAACCGGCTTGGTGGTTAATTCTGTTTTTTATCCCTTTTGTAAATCTGTTTGCATCTTGGATGGTCAATGACCGATTGGCAAAAGGCTTTGGCAAAGAAACTCCACTATATACAGTTTTGCTGTTTTTCCTGGGATTCATTTTTATTCCGGTTTTGGCTTTCGGAAGCGATGTTTATGATAAAACAAGAATTCCTGACGATCAATAATTTTAATAAATGATAAAAACCGTTCTTATTTGGACGGTTTTTTGTTAGTATCATTATAAAAAATAGGCTTATGAAAAATTTAATAGTAATGGTTACCGTTGCATTTTTAGCAATTTCCTGTAAGAAAAACGAAACCATTTTGGTGAAAGAAAACAAGACTCCAAAGTTTGAAATCGACTCAGTCGTAGTGAATGATTCCGTAAAAATTACGGATTCCTTAACCGTAAAATATTTCGATAAGATGCTGGTTTTTCCGGATATAAAAGAAAAACCTCTTTTGGACAGTATCTATTTCTTTTCATCAAAGCTGCAGGATTTTACTAAATCAGGAATTAAAACCTATGCCGATGTTCAGAAATCCAATTTTTTCACCTCATTTCAAAAAGAAAAAGAAGACTGGGTCTCCGGTGTCAGTTTTGCTCAGGAATGGTATCAAAGTTCGGCGATGAAGGTTATTTCCAACGATAACGATTTTCTCCATATCCAATATTCCGGTGGCTCTTATATGGGTGGTGCTCACGATAACTATTATTATAGTGAAAGGGTTTTCGATCTGAAAAATAATAAAAGATTATTACTATCGGAAATTACTTCTGCCGATGACAAAACACTTTCCGATTTGCTGATGAAAAATATCAATACCATTAATGGCGGAGCAATGGATCAGGATGGAGCGATTGATAATAAAGAAATGCTTCTGGTGGACAAAATCCCGGTAACGGAAAATTTCTATTTCGACCAGAAAAATCTCTATTTCCATTACAGTCCTTACGAAATTACGGCATTTGCAGCAGGAGATATTACCATTCCTATTTCCTGGAAAGAAATTGAAACTACCTTGCAGCCCGATTTCAAAAAAAGAATGAAACTGTAACCTCCAAAAAAGCTTCTTCAAAAAAAAGAAGCTTTTTTTTATACTTTTATCAAAAAATGTATATTTTTGTAGTACAAAAGGAAATGGTGTTCTTCCTTATCCAACCGCCTCGCAGATAAACCGAGACTGATGACGCCTGATTAAATTAGTTTTTTATAAAATCTTAATCAGAAACGTATGTCAGCACAAAACAATCATCAATCCGAAAATATTTGTCGTTTCTCAGCTTCATTTTTATTGAAAAACAAATTCAGTTTTCTAATGCGGATTTTCAATATATTCAAATAATATTTTTCAAAACTATGATAAAATCATTATTCATAATATGGATGGGAAGCGGGATTGGCGGTGTTTTGCGATTTGTAGTGCAAAATCTGGCGGTGAAGTATTACCAGACATTTTTTCCTGTCGGAACATTTCTGGTGAATATCATCGGTTGTTTTCTTATCGGTCTTTTTTTCGGAATATCCGAAAAGCAAGGTTGGATGACTTCCGAATGGCGATTTTTTCTCATCACCGGAATTTGTGGAGGATTTACCACTTTTTCCAGTTTTTCTTACGATGGAATCAGCCTTCTTCGGCAGGGAGATTACTTCTATTTCGCAGCTTATCTTATTCTGAGCGTTGGTCTCGGATTGGTGGCTACGTTTGTAGGAAATATGATTATTAAATAAAATGGTATGAACTTAAAAAAATACTTATCGCAGTGGATGACAGTGCTTTTGCAATGAAAGCTGCGCATCTGGGTTTCGATCTTGCCCATCAGCTTCGCGCTTCCGTGGGAATTATTTTTGTCGTAAATCGGGCAATGGAAATTGGGAATCCCGATCTGGGAATCACTTCGGAGCAGCAACATACCCTATTGCTGCAGGAAGCCGAAGATGCCATAAAACAATATATTGATCTTTATGACGGGATCGATAAAGTGTACCGCTTTACACCAGAAGGTGAACCTGCTCCCGAAATTATACGCATTGCAGAAGAATGGGGCGCAAATCTCATCGTCTTGGGAACACACGGAAGAAGCGGCATTACCAGACTTTTTTCCGGATCTGTTACAGAACACGTTTTAAAGCATTCGGAGATTCCCGTTCTTGTAGCTCCTCCGGAAATGAAAATCTCCTGAAACGGCTGGATTAAAATGCAAGAAATCTTTTGTGCATTTAGGATTTTAAAATGTTTTAGATTGAAAAAAAATCTGATCTTTACCTCAATCCAAAGAAATGAAAAAGAATTTTTCAGGATGACAAAAACGGAAAATTCGGAATTTAAAATTGCAAAAACTTTTCTCTTTGCCCTGCATTTTCTATTTTTGAAATATGGAAAATATTGCGTTCATCATCAATCCTTTTTCCGCTAAAAAAGAGTACAGATCGTTTCTGGAAGAGCTGAAGAAAAATGTAGAAAATCCGAATTTTTACATTTCAGAATCCATTGAAGGAACAGATGATTTCATCAGGAAAAATTTCGATAAAATCGAAATTTTCGTAGCTGTAGGTGGCGACGGAACCATTTCCACAGTAGCCCGAAACATTATTAATACCAATAAAATTCTCGCTATTTTTCCGGCAGGTTCTGGCAATGGATTTTCCCGGGAAACGCATTTCGGTAAAAATCTCTCCGGACTTCTTGCAAAAATTAAGAAAAAAAAAATCAGGGAAATTGATACTTTTATGGTAAATAATCATCTTTCCATTAATGTTTCCGGAACCGGCTTCGATGGGAAAGTGGTGAAAAAATTCGAGAAAACCAGTCGGGGCTTCAGAAATTATATCAAAGTATCGGTAACTACTTTTATCAATTACAAGCCGATAAAAATAAATTTTTTGGATGACCACCTGAAAAAATACAACGGAAAATATCTGATGCTGAATGCCGCAAATACGCGCCAGTTCGGGAACAACGCTTATATTGCTCCACAGGCAAGCAAAAGCGACGGACTTATAGATCTGGTGCTGGTAAAGAAATTTCCTTTGCATTATGTTTTGTTTTTTGCCTACCGAATGTTCACTAAAAAACTGAAAGACGATGATTATGTAACCTATCTTCCGGTAGATGAAGTGGAATTGAAAGTCGATACCAATACTTGGCACATCGATGGTGAATTTGTGAAAATAAAATCTCCAGTAAAAATAAAAGTCCTGCCGAAAAGCCTCAAAATTCTGGTTTGAGCCAATACCGCTCAATTCCTAACCCCTAAAATTATAAATAAACTTCCCGTTTTCCTACTTTTCTCTTGGCGCAAAATCATTATCTTTGGAATATGAATTGGCAAGAAATTGTAGGGCAGGAAAATCTTCAAAAACTCCTGAGAGAAAGCATTGAGAGCAACAGAGTGAGCCACGCTCAGCTATTTGTAGGAAAAGAAGGCTATGGCGTTTTTCCGTTGGCTTTAGCCTATGCGCAGGAAATTTTATCAAAGGAAAATAGGCTTGCAGCATCAAAAGTTCAGCATCTTAATCATCTGGATTTGCATTTAAGCTTTCCGGTTTTTTCTGAAAAAAATAATTCTCTGAGCAAAAGATTCTACGACGATTTTCGTGGAATGATGTTGGAAAATCCTTATTCCGATTTCGAAGATTTCACCAAGCTTCTGGATTCCGAGAACAAGCAGTTTTTTATTTCTGCTGACGAAATGGAGGAGATAGGACAAAAATTCGCACTGAAAAGTTTTGAAGGAGGCACCAAAATCCTAATCGTTTGGAGAGCCGATAAGATGAATATTGCTGCTGCCAACAAGTTTCTGAAATTTTTGGAAGAACCACCGGAAAAAACCATCATTATTCTTACCGCCGAAAAAATAGACCATATGCTTCCTACCATTCTTTCCAGAACGCAGCTGGTAGAGGTTTCAGCAATTGAAGAAGATGCGATGATGCAGAATTTGGAAAAGAAATTTAATGATGAAAAATCAAAAATCCGGGAAATTATGTACCAATCTCAGGGCAATTATAATGATGCTTTGAAACTGATGAATTCTGGAAATCTGAGTTCGGAATTCGAGGAACTTTTCATCGAATGGGTTCGCAATGCATTTATGGTGAAGAAAAAGCCTGAACTTCTGAAAAATATCATTCGGTGGGCAAAAGAAATTGCAACCTGGAACCGCGAAAAGCAGAAAAGCTTTCTGGATTATTGTGCGGAAATTTTCCGTCTTGCGCTGATGCAGAATTACAGTTCAGAAAATTTGGTTTACAAGAGAATCAGTGCCAACAGCTTCAACTGGGAAAAATTTTCTGCATATATTCACGGAGCTAATATTGAAAGCATTTTGGACGAAATTACAACCGCAGATTATCATCTGGAGCGTAACGGAAATTCAAAAATTGTATGGACCGATATGGGCATTAAGCTCACCAGATATATCCACCGAAAATCGTCCTGATTTTTTGTAAAAAAAATTAATTAAGGTCAAAGTTTTCAAAAAGGGTAGTTTACAAAAACCGAAAGTGCTATCGGTAACAATTTAGTAAAGATCCATACTGCAATCGCTTTTATATGTTGATTTTTAAACTCTGTTTTTAGAACATATTTCTATCTTCTGCAAAATCAGTTGAACTATATTTTATAGCAATTTAAGAAATTATACTGTTCAAAGAGTAATTCATTATTATAATACTAAACTATAAGCTCTACCTTAGCTTGTGTACCGCCGGTGCTGTTTCTCGAAATTTTGAAATTTCCACCAATAGATTTCAATCTTTGGGAGACACTGTATAGTCCTTGATTTTCCTTATTTGCTGTGCCATCATATCCGATGCCATCATCTGTTATTTCTATGCTTAATCCTTTATTATTTTGACTAAAAATAATGGTGGCATTTTTTGCCTGCGAATGTTTGATAATATTATTGACCAATTCCTGAATAACGCGGAATATAAGTAATTGTAATTGTTCTGAAAGTATTTTGGCATTGCTCTCCAAATCCATCACCTGTATATGCAGCAGATTCATATTATTTATCTCAGTAGCAAACTGTTCGGTGGCTTTTACCAAGCCTTCTTTTTCAAGAACAGATGGCAGCAGATTGTGTGCTATATGCCGTATATCTGCGTGCGAATTTGCTAAAATGTCCTGAACTTTGGATAGTTGTTCCATTTGTTTTTCCTGCGGAAGATGTGGTATGGCTTCCAGACTCATTTTTGCCGCTCCTATCATTGCGGCAACGCCATCATGCAGCTCGTGAGAAATACGGTTTCGTTCTCGTTCTTCGCCCAAAATGAATGAGTTTAGAATAGCGTTTTCTTTTTCCTGTTGCACCTGTTTTAGCTTTAGCTTTTGTGCTTTTCTGTTATAGATAAAAATACCGCCTAAAATAGAAACGAATAAAGCTCCGCCTAAAATGGCATACAGTAAATTAGATTGTTGTTTCTGGATTTTTAGTTGCTGTTCGGCGATTTGTTTTTCTTTTTTTTCGGTTTCGTATTTGGTGTTAAATTCGTGTACTAATTCTCGGTTTTCTTTAGAGATAATAGAGTCATCCAGGTTTTTAGCTTTAAATAGATATTCTGCCGATAACGGATAATTTTTGTTGAGGTATGCCGTTTTCCCTAATTTTTCATAAAACAACAGCAGGTTGTTCCTTATCCCGTTTTTTCTTTCCAATGCAATTGCTTCCAAATATACTTTTTCGGCTTCATTGTATTTTTTTTGTGCAGTCAGCAGATTACCTTTAACACCAAGTGCTTCTGATAAAGAAAATTTTGAATTATTTTTTTTTGAAAGATGTATTGCCTTCTCCGCAAACAGCATTGCACTATCGGGTTTTGTTTTCTCCAGTGAAGCCGCTAAAACATAATAACCCGAGATTTCCGATTTTATATCCTGCTGTTCTTTGGCTAATGTTAAAGCATATTTCGACCATATAATAGCAGAATCCATTTGATTATTGTTATTGTAAGCTGCTGCAATTCCACTGGCGATGATGGCGGTTTGTCTGGAAATATTCAATTTTTTCAGTTCATACAAAGCTTCCTTTCTCATTTCAATAGACTTTTCGTAGTTGCCCATATCTGAATAAATTCGCCCCATATTTACTTTCAAAAGTGCAGATTGCTCTTTTTTGCCCAGCTTATCAATCCGTTTACCACATTCCAAAAAATAATGTAATGCAGCTTGATAATCATTTTTGGAACCGTAATCCAATGCCAAAATATTATACGCATCAAGCTCTAATTCGGTTTTTAATTTCTCATCCAGAGGTATAACTTCTTTGAAAAAACTATTTAAGACTTTAATGGATTTATCAAACTCGTTTTCAAAGAAATAGCCTCTTGCCAGTTCTATTTCGGCACACGGAATACATTCTTTTTTTTGTCTGGCAGATGCTACCATTTTTTTGTAGAAAGGAATGCAGCTCTCTTCGGTATTATTCCAACAGTCTTGTGCTTTATCATAGAATTTTAAGGTTTCTACTGACAAAGTTTTAAAATGAACCTTGTTTTTATACTTAGTATGTACATTTTCTTGCGCTGAAACAAATACGAAAGTTAAAAGTAAAACATAAATCGATATAAACTTTTTCATATTAAATTTTTAAACATTTACCAAGCCCTGCAATATGGCTTTCTTCACCATTCCGGCGATATTACGTGTGTCTAATTTCAGCATAATACTACTCCGATGTGTTTCTACGGTTTTTTCCGAAAGGCATAATTGTTCGGCTATTTCTTTTGTCGTTTTTTCTGCTACGATCAACTGCAAAATTTCTTTCTCTCTTTCCGTTAATTTCACTTTGTTTTTGGAGGTTTGTGTTTCAAAAAATACCTGTTGTGTTTTCGGACTGAAATATCTTTCGTTGTTGGTTACCACTTTCAGCGCTTTTTCAATTTCTTCTCTGCCGTCAATTTTCAAAAGATAGCCATCAAACCCAGCATTTACAGAAGATTTTATGGTTACGCTGTCTGCATTACTGGTGAGTGCAATGATTTTCATATCCGGAGCTAATTGTTTTAATTCCTGAATAATTTCCCTGCCGTCGTGCTTTCCAAAATGGATATCCAGCAGCAGCACATTAAACTTATCTTTCCTTAAAGCTTCTTTTAGCTCCATATACGATAAAACGCTGTTTGTTTTTTCCACAAATTCAAATGTTGAAAGAAGCACTTCCAAACCGTCCAGTACCAAAAAATGGTCGTCTGCGAGCAATATTTTCATTTGACTATTCTTAAAAATTTAGTTGCTTTAAAAATAGTCATTTTTATTTTTTGACTTGTAATTTACTTCCATTTTATATCTATAAAATATTCTGTTTGAGAAATATACATAAAACCATACTGAACAGCTCCGTTACTCCACTTTGAATCCTCACTTAATACCACATAATTTTTCGGTATATCTTTTGGAAAACGAACAGGCAGTTTGACAACTATATTCAAATCGTTGAATGCAGCAAGTACTGAGAAATCTGCTTTTGTTTTGGCTAAATAAAAAGTGGATTGGTCGTTTGTTTTTTCATACTTGATTTTATATTCCAGCCCTTTCATTTTGGAAAAGCCTGAAAAATCATCTCCAAAATATTTGCTCTTGCCGGTGGCTTTCCAGTAATCGGGCAATTTGATTATTTTATCAACATTCAATTGGTGTTTAATCAACTTTTTACTGCTGTTCATTTCTCCATCTTGATAAGCCTGCAACACTTCGCCATTGGGCTTTAAAATAAACCACAAGGTCATTTCGTCTGTATCACGGAAACCTGCATCATCGGGTGTGAGCAACCAATAATTCAATTTTGGTTCTCGATAAATTGCCATTTCGCTTTTTTTGCCGTTTGTATCTGTGTATTCCCAAATCCACATTTCGGTGAAGTTGAATTTTATATTTTTTACAGATTTCTTTTGCTGTGCCAATGCAAAGAGCGGAAACAAGAAACAGAAGAATAATGATAGGGTTGTTGTTTTCATTTGTTTTAAATTTATTAAAATCCCGAAATCAAAACATTATCTCATTCCCGGAAGATTGAAGGTTTTATAACCAACCGGGTTAAAAATGTAAGTACCATCTGCAATACCTGTCAGCCTCATTTGAAAGCCCGAACCCGAAATTTCTGTTACCAAATAAGTAATTCCATCTACCGAAATATAACCGAGATTGTAAAAACCAAAAGCATCAAATTTGCCGGGAGGCAGACAAACATCAAAGGACGGAGTGGTCCATAAACTCATTATTTTGCCCTCACTATCTTTACCAATATATTCCGTTTCTATATTTGTAGTGTTCAGGTGTTTTCTTGTATTGCCCGATTTTTTGAAATCCGTTTTGAAACGTTTTTCGTTCAAAGCATCTGCACCAATTGCGGAGATATTAGTTCCTATTGGCATAACTTGTTTGTATTTTTCACCTTCGGCAATGGTAAAAGTTTCCATTTTTCCATTTCGCATAAACTGATCCACAACGATACCTGAAACTTCAGCACCGTAAATTTGATGAAACGCTTCGTTTGGCATATAGGCTTCGCCGGCTTTTAAATTAAGATAGAAATAGCCGTTTCCCGAATGGTCGTCTGCACTTATAAAAAAGGAAAATTTTTTTGTTTCATTGGGACAGGTAAAGCAGCCTTTTCCTTTGAGGTATTGTTCTAAATCCATCTTTTTCAGAACAACATCTTTACCGCTTCCGCCAAAGCTTTTGTCTATTTCTATCAAAGTTTGCTTTTCGTCTTTGGTGCTTTTGCAGTTTACCATTATCAAAGTAGCATTTGCTGAAGCCGTTGTCCAAAAATTATTTTTGCCCAACAACTTATCTACATCGCTTGCAGAAATTGTAATTTCAGAAAATGTACAGCCTTTATCTTCGGTACAAATAGCCAAAGTTTGTTTTTCTTTTTTGTCTTGTGCTTTGGTGCAAGCGGTGAATTGAATAAACAGTAAAAGAAATAAGATATTTTTCATAATGATTGATTTTTTAAGTCTTATTATTTACACTTATTCAAAATGATTTTTGCCAGTTCAACCGCCACCGATTTGTTTTTTTCGGTATCGTTGCTGATGTCGGTTCTTATTTCAAACTTTACTCCGTTTTGCAGAACCGTCAATTCGTTGGTTACTACATTCCAAACTGCGGCATCGCCCAACCCATCTACATTTCGATAACCTTCTGATACTTCTTTAAACGCATCGGTCAACACCCCGCCAGTTTTCTTGATTTGGTCTTTGCTGATGTTTTTTTCTCTGGTTTTTTCCATTGCCGCATCAGCCCGGGCATCGTCGGAATTACCGTCCACCACATCATTCAGTGCATCTGTTGCCACCTTCATTTCTTCATCTGTAATGGCTCGGTAGGTTTGCTGAAACGATTGCAACGACATCGGTGCAATGGCTCTCAATGCTACCACATCCGGCACTTCCATTTCACGTTTCAATGCTTTTACATAACCTGTTCTTTTGTTTTTGAATCTGTAAACAAACTCGTGGTATTCGGGATTTTTAAGTTTATTGTTGTTTTTGGTTTCCATTACATCTTTTGAAAATCCGGTTGCTGCCAACACCTCTGCCTCCGACACTAAAGCATCGTATTTGCTTTGATAATCCAATAGACATTTGTTGCCGCCTTTTGCATTTGGGTCGGCTTTTCTGCGGCTTTCCGCATTTTCTATGGCAGATTCCAAATCCACTTCTCCCGAATTGGATGTATTGCCGTTGTTTTCTGAACAAGAAGTCAAAGCTATTGCCAGGCTTAATACGAAGAAGTATTTTGTTTTCATTCTTATGCTGTTTAAATTTTTTGAATAATTAAATATTTGCAAACCATTTGCTATAAAGATTTCCCAATATTGGAATAGGCTGTTCTTTTCCGTTGATGGCATTCAGCAAACCCATCACCCATAGCACCATAAGTCCGATTATGCCCAAAATGGAGATAATCCAACCTAAAATTGGAATAATATTGACAAAGCTTAATGCTAATCCGGTACACATCAACCCCAAACTTTGGCGTATGTGATAAGAGGCGAAAGTGTTTTTCTTTTCTCCGTTTTGTACAAATGCTACAATCAATCCTATCAATGTGATGTAGGCAATAGTGGCAATATTCTTGCCTTCTGCTATATTGTTTTGTGTGTTCGTTTCCATACAATTTTAATTGCGTTTTAATTTTCTAATCTTGGTACGTCTGCTTTGGGTTTATCTTCAATTCTTGGAATATTCGCCTTGTCTTCAATTCTCGGCACATTGGGTTTTGGCTCTTTGCCGGGTTCTACGGGCAAGAGGTCATCGCCTTTGGGATTCACAGGAAGCAGGTCATCTTTGTTACCTTTAGGTGTTACAGGCAAGAGGTCATCATCGGGATTAGCGGTTTCAAAATCTTCCCAAGGATCTTTCCATTCTTTTTCTTTTACGCAGGTGTAGGTAATGGGAATTTTATTTACGCAGGGTTCTTTGGTCGGCACTTTTATGGTTACGGTAAACAAGCCTTCTATCTTTTTTTCGTTAATGATTTGTACATCGAATTTTAGATTCATATACTGATTTCCAAAATAGGCTTTGTTTAAATCCGGCCGTATTTGTTGCCATTTTACATTGGGATTATTCATTAAAAATCTTGCGTGAAAAGGATTAGGAAAATTCACATTTCCCGATTGGGTCATACCTTGCAACACAGACTTGAACAGGTTGCTTTCTTGTCCGTAACAAATATCTCCGGTAACGGTACCTATTTTAATTTGCCACTCTCCGCTTACGGGTTGAAAATTGGGATTGAACGGATAAATCATCGTAAATCCATCGCCTCCATAAAATTTATCTAATTGCGATCGGGTCATTTCTGTTTCTACATAATGTTCCCATTTCCCGTTGATTTTCGCATCTACCACTATTGCATTTTCAGGCAGGTTTTCGTGATAGCCTTCTTTCGTGCCATATACTACATCATAATCCGATGCGTCCGCATCAGAAACCTGAAACGTACAGCCATTGCCGGATTCGCAGCTTGCTACCAATATTTTTTTAGCATAACTTGTGGCAGATAACAGGAGTAAAAATGATAGTATCAGCGTTTTCATTTTGAAGAATTTGTGGGGTTATTAAAAACGAATTGTACTAACTCGACAGCTTTTTCTCTGCTGGCTTTTTCGTCAGTAAGATTGGTTGTTATTGTAAATGAAACGCCCTTGGCAAAAACATGGAGCGCATTTACAGGCATTTCCCAATAAGCAACTTCACCCACGTTTTCCAATTTTTCAAACTGTTGTGTTTTGGCATTAGCAGCCATATTTTTAGCTTCCGCAATGGCAATATCTGCATCCAATGTTTCGTCTTTAGTTATCCGGTTTATATCCTCTTGTACGGCTGTTTTGCTCTCATACTTTTTTTGAAAATTTTCTTTGGAAATTTTGGTTACAAAACCAAGCCCCAATGAGTTGTAACCTTCTAGTTGCAGTTCTTTGCCGTCTGTTGTTTTTACCGATTTCTTTTCGCCATTTGCCCAACTGAAAAGGATAGTCCGCTTAGAAACATCAGGCGAGAAATTTTCGTTATACACTTTTATTTTTGAGGCATCCGTTCCGGCAATCTTGGCAATGCTTTCTTTGGAAACCGATTGCGGATTTTGCATGATGGATATGAGCTGTTTCGTTTCAAATGTATCGGGAACAGTGACGGATGGGTTGGTATTATTACAAGCGGTTACCAATACCACAAATGCCAGTAATGGAATATTTCTTTTCAGCATTTTCATTGGTTATAATTTTATGAACTCAACTCTTCGGTTTTCAGCTTTTCCAGATGTTGTATTATTAGATTGTACAGGTTGGCTTTCTCCTTTGCCGTCTGTTTCCATACGTGAAGCACTAATTCCGTAGAGATTGATGAGTGCATTTTTTACTGCCAAAGCTCTCTTTTGTGATAGGGCAAGGTTGGCATTTGCATCGCCATCACTATCGGTATGACCTATTATTTTTACCCTTACCGTAGGGTTTTCCTGAAGCGTTCCTGCAATTTCTTTCAGAACCGAACCGCTTTCGGGTTTGATATTGTCGCTGTTTACGTCAAACAAAATTCCATTGGTTACAAATTTACCTTCGGTAATCAGCTTGCTTCTGGTATCTTCACCTGCAACCGCATAGCGGATATTGGTCATCAATAATTCACATTCACCAAAAAAGCGTCTGGAAAATGCAAGATGGTAAGGTTTGTTTTCTGCAAAAAATCGTGGTGCATCTACTAATTTATTTTCATCAACATACACCCGTAAACGTCCTTTTTGTCGCCAGATAGAAATTTTTGCAAATCTTTTCCCATTTTGCGACCATTGAGGCATTGGAATTTCGTTGCTGATTTCATTTTCACCACTTGCCGGCAAAATTTGAATTGTTGCTAAATCTGCTCCGGGATGTAAATACAAGATGGAAGAACTCCAGTCAAATAAAACGTCTTTAAAAAGCCCGTTTTTATCGGTTGTGAAGTTGAGTGCAAGCCCCGAATAATTATTACCCGGCTCTCCAATCAATCCTACTTCAAATTCTAAGGTGAAATTATCGGGCAACGTTTTGATGCTTTCGGGAATAAAAGCTCCGTTTTTGGTCATAGAAAGCCATTTGCCGGATTTTCCGCTAACATTTACGACTTCGCCGCTTGCATTGGTATTAAATTCGGCAGTAAAATCGCCAATGTTCAGCCGTTCAAAATTATCAAAGTACAAAATTTTGTTTCCGGGTTCAAAATCAAATTTTGAATTGGATTTGGACGTACTGCTATTTCCGGTGTTACTGTTGTTGCTATTTCCAGCGTTAGAGGAATTGGTGGACGTATTTGATTTGTCGTCCTTTTTCTTCTTATCTTTCTTTTTGAAGATACTGCCAATACCCTCTTCAATTTTATCCAAACCTTTGTCTATGGTTTCATCAACTTTACTGTTCGTTCTGTTTTCTACTTTTCTTTTTGCAATTTCTTTGGGATTGATAACCTGTGCATTTACACTGGATATGATTGCGAATGTAAATGCTATAAATGTCAGTCTTGCTTTCATATTCTTAGTATTAAAGTTTATGAAGCAAAATTGGCAAGAATAAGGACAGTTTTTATCGGGGGAATTATTGAAATTTCTTCTAAGGGTTTTCCCTGATATCCGGTTTGGCATTGATACACGAATTATTTATGCTGTATCAAATGCTGTAAATTCGAACAGTTTTTGATGCACAATATTTCGCTTTCGACAATATGCATAATATCGGATTTTATACTTTTATAGTTGCTTTCAATTTCCTGTTTCATATTATCAATTCCGTTTTCATTGGCAAAAGATAAGGTTTGCGATATCTTCTGATAGGCTTTGGTCTCTGCAATGGACTGAACGATGCCGTTCTGAAAACTAATGGACCGAGACTTCCCGACAATAAGGACAGGAAGTATGAGATGGAAATGTTTGAACAGAAAGAGCAAGAGAAACGCAATACCGTTGCCACTCTTTCGAATTATTTAAAATAAATTTCGTTTAGTATTTTCCGGACAAATAAAGATAGGCTTTCAGATATTTATTGAGCCTTCGGAAATCTTTTTCCGTAATGGTTGTGGTAAATCTTGTAAGATCCATATTATCTTCCAAATCATTGATTTTTACGGCAACTGCTAATGGTGACTGCTCAATTTGGGTAATAAAATCTTCATACAAAATCATAGGATCGGTTTTGGAAATACAGCTTACCGCAAACACAATATTTTCCGGAAAACCCTGATTCTGAAGATATTCCAAAGAATATTCCGGACAGTCTTCTACAACATCGTGAAGTGCGCCCACAATTTTTTCGTCAAGCGTTTTTCCGGCATTCATCACCCGCATTACGTGTCCAATATAGGGTGCACCGTATTTATCGGTTTGCCCTTTGTGCGCCTTATCCGCAATTTTTATGGCTTTATACAGCAGTTCTGTTTTTGTCATTTCCTTTTTTTTGAAAATGTAAAATTAAAAAACAGAAGCAAAATCTTTGTAAGAAAATGCAGGATTTCATATTACTTTTTTATGAAAAAATTTTTCCAAGTTAGATTTATGCATTATAGAAGAGGATTTTCTTTCTGTAAAAAAATAAATTTCTTGCCATAAGTCAAGCTTCAGAAACCGGAATAACAAATAAATTGCAGGAGATTTTATCAGATGTTGGATAACTTCTACATTGGTTTTTAAGTAAAACGAGAGTTATTTTTCTGATAAATATCAGCTACAATTTTTGAAAATATTTCATTTAACAATTTTGTCAAATCATTTGTTTGATTTACCTTTGCACAAAATTGTTTAACAAAAATGTCAAATACCAACAAAGAGCAAACCGAAGAGCTAATAAAAAGAACAGCCAAGAATCTGTTTTTCGGTGAGGGAAAATTTAATGCGACAACACAGGAAATTGCCGATGCAGCAGGTGTAAACCGTACGTTGATTAATTATTATTTCCGGTCGAGAGATAATTTGTTCAACCAGATTTTTGAAGATGCGATGAGGGAAGAAGAAAAGCAGCGGGAAGTGATCCTGATGTCGGAGTTGCCTTTCAAGGAAAAAATTGAAAAATTTATTGAAGATTCCATTCGTACAGGAAAAGAGTATCCGTATCTGGAAACCTATATTGTAACGAGGATTAACGATGGCTGCTTCTACAAAGAAGAAGAAGATTGGGATCGTTTTATGGAACTTTTCTACTGTGAGTTTGAAGAGGAAGTAAACAAAGGAAATATCGAAAAAATAGAACCTGTACAATTTATTTTCAATCTCGTTTCGCTGGTTTCTTTTCCTTTAGCAGTGAGACCTTTATTCCAAAGCACAATGAAAATCAGTGATAAGGAGTATGAAAGAATTATCTCGGAAAGAAAAGAAGTGATAATGAATATGCTTTTTCAAAAGCCGAAAAATTAGTTTTAAAAAAAAGTAAAACGGGAAATGATCCGTCAATAATAAAAAAAATATAATTATGAATAGAAAACCGCACTTTGCAAACATCCTGAAAGCAGCGATTGCAGCAGCATTTATGGTTTTCGGGAACACTCTGCAGGCGCAAAAGATAATATCCCTGCAGGATGCAATTTCTGAAGCGCTTCAGAACAAAGCGGAAGCCAAAAAAGCTGCTCTGGAAGTGAAGAAAGCCGAATACAAAATAGATGAAGCAAAAGCAGGAGCATTACCACATATAAGTGCCAATTCGCAGCTTACGTACAACCCGCTTATTCAGGAGTCGGTTTTGGAATTTGGCGGTCAGACAACCGTTATCAAAATGGGACAACCTTGGACCAGTAATATCTCGGCATCTGTTCAGCAGGCTTTGTTTGACCAAAGAGTTTTTACCGGATTAAAAGCCGCAAAATCTACACGAGAATTCTATGTGCTGAATGCACAACTTACTAATGAGCAAATTATCGAAAACGTAGCACTTGCCTATTATCAGGTATTTGTTCAGGAAGAAAACCTCAAAACCATTGAAGCGAGCTATGATAATACCGAAAAAGTTCGTAATATTATTAAAAGCCTTGTAGATAACGGTTTGGCAAAATCCATCGATCTGGATAGAACCAATGTGCAGCTTACCAATATTTCGTCCAACAGACAACAATTGGTGAATGCTGTTGAACTATCAAAAAACGCATTGAAATTCTATATGGGAATCCCGATTGATACACCCATTGAGCTGGAAGAAAAATCCATAGATCCGAAACCGGAGCTTATCTCATCAGAAATTAATCTTGATGAACGTTCCGAACTAAAAGTGCTGAACAAACAGAAAGAACTTTTGGTTTTTAACAAACAAGCCACTATTGCTTATCTGTACCCAACTGTAGGATTGCAGGGAAATTACGGATGGTACGGAACCGGGGAAAAATTTCCTTGGACCAACGGAAGAAACAATGGCGTGAACTGGAGCGATTTTGCAACAGTATCATTAAACATCAATATTCCAATTTTTTCCGGAGGTGCTACAAAAGCCCAGATTGAACAGGCCCAAATTGAAATTGAAAGTCTGGAACAGGATATTGAAAACACAAAGCAAAGCCTGGATCTGGATTATAAAAATGCCGTTTCCAATATCGAAAACTCTTTAATAAGTCTGCAAAGTATGAAGCAGAATGTGGAACTGGCAGAAAAAGTACAAGCCAATACCCAGCACAATTATCAGTACGGTTTGGCTCCGCTTACCGAAGTTCTGGATGCCGATAATGCTTTAACACAGGCTCGGCAAAATTATGCAAATGCACTTCTGGATTACAAGCAGGCAGAGATAAAACTAATAAAAGCAAAAGGACAACTCAATACATTACAACAACCATAATTACTAAAAAATGAAAAAAACTTTAATATATATTATCGTAGCCGCAGTTTTGGTAGGACTTGCCGCATGGAAAATTGCCGATAACAAAAAGAAACAAACCGCTGAAGTAGCAGAAGTGGCAAAACAAGTTGATAAGATTAATGTAAACGTAACCACCGTTCAGTACGAAAACATCGATACCGATTACAGTTCCAACGGAACATTTATCCCAAAAGCAGAAATGAATCAGTCTTCCGAAATTTCCGGACGTATCGTTAGTGTTTTGGTGAAAGAAGGTTCGCGTGTAGGTGCCGGTCAGGTTTTGGCAACCATTAAAAGAGATGCTATTGAAGTGGACAGAACGCAGGCTCAGAATAATCTGCAAAATGCCATTATCGATAATCAGCGATACGAAAACGCATACAAAACAGGAGGAGTTACAAAACAGCAGCTGGACAACTCCAGATTGCAGCTTAAAAACGCACAGGCAGCAGTAAGAGCGCAAAATGTACGTGTGAATGATACCAGTGTTCGTGCTGGGATTAGCGGAACGGTGAACAAAAAAATGGTGGAACCTGGAACCGTAGTTTCTCCCGGAACCGCAATGTTCGAAATCGTAAACATCAACTCATTAAAACTTTCAGTTTTGGTGGATGAAAGCCAAGTCGGAAAAATTCAGCTTGGGCAAAATGTAGAAATTAATGTGAATGCTATACCGGAAGAAAAATTCAGCGGAAAAATCTCTTTCATTGCTCCCAAGTCCGATGCTTCCCTTAATTTCCCTGTGGAAATTGAAGTTCCGAATAACGGAAAACTAAAAGCCGGAATGTACGGAACCGCACTTTTCAAAACCAATAACGGTGCTTCCACGCAAAATATCCTTACCGTTCCTGCGGAAGCTTTCGTGAATGGGGTAAGCTCCGGACAATTATTTATAGTGAACAACGGAACAGCAAAGCTGATAAAAGTAACCACCGGAAAAATTTATGGGGATAAAGTTCAGATTCTCAATGGTATCAACAATGGAGATCAGGTAATTACCAGTGGACAGATCAATCTGGATAATGGTTCCAAAATTAATATTGTAAAATAGAACTAAGAACCAAGAACTAAGAACCAAGAACCAAGAACCAAGAAGCAAGAGCCAAGATTTTTTATTCAAATTTAAAGTTTTGATGCTCGACTTTAAAGCTGAAATAAAATTGCTTGTAGATTTTACAGATTTTGTACATCTAAAATCTGCGTGAAAATTTTAAAAAAATAAAAAGTAGAATTACAAATCTTGGTTCTTGGCTCTCGAATCTTGACTCTAAAAAATATAAAAAATGAAGTTAGCAGAAATATCAATTAAAAGACCAACGCTGATTATTGTACTTTTTACAATATTAACATTGGGCGGATTGCTAAGTTATTCCTTAATGGGATACGAGCTGATTCCGAAATTTGAAACCAATATGGTTACCATTTCCACGGTTTATCCGGGAGCTTCACCAAGTGAAGTGGAAACTTCCGTAACCCGGAAAATTGAAGATGCAGTAGGTTCCCTGGAAAACGTAAAAAAAGTGGAAGCTTCCTCGTATGAAAGTCTTTCCGTGATTATGATACAGCTGAATCCGGGAGCCGATGTCAATTATTCCCTTAATGATGCACAGCGTAAAGTAAATGCAGTTTTGGGTGAGCTTCCTGATGATGTGAAAGCACCTTCTCTCAACAAGTTTTCTTTGGATGACCTTCCGATTATGACGATGAGTGTTTCCAGTGAAAAGCTGAACAGCAAGGAACTTTACGATCTACTTGACAAAAAAATACAGCCGGTTTTTTCACGTGTAAATGGGGTAGCTCAGGTAGATTTGGTAGGTGGACAGGAACGTGAAATTCAGGTAAATATAGATGAGAAAAAACTGCAAGGTTACGGACTTTCCATCGGAAATGTACAGCAAGCAATTTTAAGCTCCAATTTGGATTTCCCAACGGGAAGCCTGAAAACAAGAACCACAAAATCCACCATCCGTTTATCCGGAAAATACAAATCGGTTGCCGAATTGAACAATCTTGTGATATCTTCAGTAAACGGAGCTCAGGTACGTTTATCCGATATTGCAACAGTTCTCGATACCCAGAAAGATGTAGAAAAAGTAGCGCGTTATAATCAGCTTACCACAATTTTGATGCAGGTGAAAAAGCAATCTGACGCCAATGCAGTTGCCGTTTCCGAAAGCATAAAGAAAACAATGGAGCAGGTTCAGAAAGATTATGCACAGCAAGGTGTAAAGATTAATATTGTGGACGATTCCACAGACTTTACATTAGCCGCTGCAGATCACGTAATTTTCGATTTGTTCCTGGCAATTATTCTTGTAGCAGTAGTAATGCTTTTGTTCCTGCACAGCATCCGGAATGCATTCATTGTAATGGTTTCCATTCCTGTTTCGTTAATTGCAACATTTATCGGGATGAATTTGATGGGATATACCCTAAATTTAATGAGCTTATTAGGACTTTCACTTGTTGTGGGTATTCTCGTGGATGATGCCATTGTGGTTTTGGAAAACATTTACCGACATATGGAAATGGGAAAATCCAAAATCCGCGCAGCTTATGACGGAGCTTCAGAAATCGGGTTTACGGTTTCAGCGATTACTTTGGTCATCATTGTAGTATTCTTACCAATTGCGATGAGTTCCGGACTGGTAGCCAATATTCTGGCGCAGTTTTGTGTTACCGTGGTTATTGCTACTTCGTTTTCGTTATTGGCTTCTTTCACCATTATTCCGTGGCTTTCTTCCAGATTTGGAAAGTTGGAGCATTTAACAGGGAAAAATATCTTCCAAAAATTTATCCTTTGGTTTGAAAGTATGATCGACCGTTTTACCCATTGGATTACCGGAATCCTAGAATGGTGCCTGAAAACCACTTTGAGACGGGTATCAACAGTCATTATCACTTTTATTATTTTGATATCTTCCTTTATGCTTGTAGCATTCGGATTTATCGGAGGCGAATTTTTCCCGAAAATGGATCGCGGCCAGTTCCTTGTCCAAATGGAATTACCAAAAGATGCCACTATCGAAAAAACAAATCAGGTTACCCTGAATGTTGAAAAATATCTGAGAAACGATAAAGATGTAGTAGATATGATTACAACGGTTGGGCAGCAATCAGGCGGATTTGGAGCTTCACAGGCAACCGTTTACCAATCAGAAATTCAGGTGATTTTAACAGATAAATCCGAGCGTTCTGAAAGTTCTGACATTAAGGCAGCGAAAATAAAACGTGATTTGGAAAAGAAATTCACCGGTGTCGAATTTAAAACCGCACCAATGGGAATTATGGGAGCAGATAATGCACCTATCGAAATGGTGGTAACTGCTCCGGACAACGAAACTGCGAATAAAGAAGCCAACCGTATTCTGGAGCTTCTGAAAAAAGTTCCTGGAGCGGTAGATGCAGAATTATCTACGGATACCGGAAATCCTGAAGTTCGTGTGAATATCGACCGTGATAAGATGGCAGCTTTAGGTCTCAATCTTTCAGGTGTCGGACAAACGATGCAGACTGCTTTCAACGGAAATACCGATGGAAAATTCAAAGCAGGAGAATACGAATACGACATCAATATCCGTTTTGCCGATAACAGCAGAAAATCCATTGACGATGTTAAAAACCTGATCTTTACAAACTCGAATGGCGAGCTGATTCGTCTAAGCCAGTTTGCAGATGTGGATATGAGTTCCGGACCGAGCTTGCTGCAGAGAAGAGATAAATCTCCGTCCGTAAAAGTTCTCTCGAAAGTAGTAGGTCGACCTGTTGGTGATGTAGCGAACGAATGGGCAGCAATGTTTATGGATAACGAAAAAACAAAACCTGCAGGAGTAGATTATATTTGGGGCGGTGATATGGAAAACCAGACAGAAGGTTTCGGAACATTAGGAATCGCTTTATTAGCAGCAATTGTTTTGGTATATCTGGTAATGGTTTCTTTGTATGACAGCTTTGTATATCCATTTGTAGTATTGTTTTCAATTCCGCTTGCATTAATCGGGGTAATGGTTATTTTGGCACTTACAGGAAATTCCCTGAATATATTCACAATGCTGGGAATGATTATGCTCATTGGTCTTGTAGCGAAGAACGCAATTCTTATTGTCGATTTCACCAATATGCGAAAAGCAGCAGGAGCCAATACACACGATGCTCTGGTTCAGGCAAACCACGCCCGTCTTCGTCCGATTTTGATGACTACCATTGCGATGATTTTCGGGATGATTCCTATTGCAATTGCAAGTGGTTCCGGTGCGGAAATGAACCAAGGTTTGGCTTGGGTAATTATCGGAGGTTTAACATCCTCGTTATTCCTTACGCTGATTATCGTTCCGGTGGTGTATTCTCTATTTGATTCTGTTTTAAAGAGAGTAAAAAAAGGAAAGAAAATAGATTATGAAGCAGAAATGAAAGCCGATTACGAACACAAAGAACTGAGTGAAGACGGCTTCACAACAAAACACGTTTAGTAAATAAAGTTAGTTTGTTAATGAAAATGCATCCGGTTTTTCGGATGCATTTTTTTTGGATTACAATAGAAATTGGGATACATTTTAAAACAAACGGCAGCCTTTTTCAGACTGCCGTTGTAAAAGAGTATCAGGAAACGACTACACTTCCTGCATAAACAGAACCTGAAACCATCAATAGATCATCGGTACGGAATGCGAGCCACATATGGATGGTTTTGCCCTGCCAATCAGGTGAAAGCGAAATATCCAATTCTGTATCCAATCTGGATGCGGCGTTTTCAAGAAAGACAGAATGCACATTCCCTTCTGCAACATACAGTATCTGAGCCTGATCTGCTTCACGATCCGGATCACCAGCTGCATTGTTGTACCATTGTATCTGAACACTGTTTGCAGCAGGAGACGCTAATCCTGTGATTATGGGCTGGAGAAGCGGACCTTTTGAAAATGCAATTTCAGGATACTGAGGTGTAATCTGCATAGTATTGAAATCGATCTTGAACGCATCAAGAAGGTTTGACATCGCCAGATTATAACACGACCTCATCCCTATCTTCACTCCGAAGAATTTGGAAGCATAGGCTTTGTAAGACGATAAGAAATCATAACATTTCTTCATCCGCTCCTGTATGAGCAGCTGCTTTGGAGTGGGAGGGGTATTTCTTCTTCTCGGGCGAACCCTGAGTATTTCAGTGCCTGCAACATTGGCTACCACTAGTCTTCCGGTGCGCCCAGAAGAGCCTGACAATAAGGAATCATTTAGTTTTCCCATAGTTATAAAGTTTTATTGGTTAGTGAAACAAAGGTATAATGAAGCAGTAAAGTGACGGCTGGTGTTTCCGAAATTTTCCGAAATTTTCCATTCCGGGTACAGAACATATTGTTTTGTTCTCCTATTGTATATCTTTTCTATACCTTTTGTATAGGCTTGGAGTGTGTTTGTATAGGGTTTGTATAGGGTTTGGAGTGCGGAATGCGAGGTGCGAGGTAAAGTATGGAGGAGGGATGATGGAGTATGGAGTATGGAGGATGAAAGACAACAGGTGCGAAGTGAGGATGGGTGAAAACACTATGAAAATACCGTGAAAAAACGGTTTTATATGCAGTAGGAAACTTCTAACTTTGAAAGTCCATTTTATCTAATAACCATCTATTGAAAATTCTAAATACTATGGATCATCCTTTATTATTCAGCGTACAACAGACCGAAAAATGGATCAGGGAAATAGAAGCCGATCTCCGGGATATACAATATCATATTCCTTTGGATAAAGAACATCTTCTGGAAGAAGCGGAGGTATGCAAGCTGCTGAACGTAACCCCGAGAACGATTCTCACGTATCGTAAGCAACGTTATTTCCGGTACATAAAAATAGGAGGAAGAGTATATTATATAAAGTTTCTGCTTTTTCTGGATCTTTTGAAGTTGAGTACGGTATAGAAAATTACTCTTTTTTGGGTAGAATCAACAATACATTCTGTTAAGTTTTGAGATCAAAATTTCTTCCTTGGAACACGGATTTTATAAAAAATAACACGGATTTCGTAAAAACTGATTTTAATCAGCTTATTTGAGATTTCATAACTTTCTTATTACCAGTTCATTGTAAATAAAAAGGTGATTTCACGGTATAAAAAGGGTGATTTCACCCTTTTCCAGTATTACTATTTATTATTTT
>Ga0182744_1000167_pt1 | contig 72549 bp, 61 predicted proteins | sample eDN3rd30CKraftMG_FD_128525 | JGI IMG/M metagenome (GOLD analysis project Ga0182744, IMG submission 128525) | Enriched Miracle-Growth compost microbial communities from Emeryville, California, USA - eDNA 3rd pass 30_C Kraft MG (version 2) (version 2) ... | reverse complement strand
TTATTCCCCAAACCCCCGCCAGATCACCCTGGCGGGGGTTTGTCTTTTTGTCGAGTAAAATAGCGGAACTGCCCGCGGCGTTCGCCGTGGCGATGTCCATCTTTGATACTCGGAGGCTTTGTATGAACCAGGCGTATCCGCCGGAAGAGGGTAAAGGCTTGTCGATGCGCCATCTGACGCATCTGATCTATGGCCTTTTCGCGATAGGCTTGCTGAGTGCGGGTTTTTTTGGGGTGGCGACCATCGCTTCCATCGTCCTCGCTTACCTCAAGCGCGGGGATGCGGCCGGCACGGTATACGCCCAGCATTTCGACTGGGTGATCAAGACCTTCTGGTGGGGCTTGCTATGGGTCGTCCTCAGCGCCCTGGCCACCTTTATTTTCATCGGCTGGCTTACGGGCCTGATCGCCCTGGTCTGGATCGTCTACCGGCTTATCAAGGGCTGGCTGGCGCTTTTTTCGGGCGAAGCGCCCATGGCCGAATTCTGAAGCGCCGCCGTGGCCACACGGGCCCGTTGGCGGCATCGGCCTATCCGGCGCTGAATGGCGCCATAAGCGTCCGGCCTGATTCAAGAAAAAGCGCTGCCCCCGGAAACAAGGGGCAGCGCTTTTTTGTATCTTGATCGTCCTGCGTTCAAGTTACAGGAGACTACGCCGACGATGCCGGCAAGTCGTCCGCGAATTTATTTCAAATGGCCGCTGACCAGTTTGGTCAATTCGAACATGGACACCTGGTCTTTGCCGAACAAGGGGCGCAGTTTGTCGTCGGCGTTGATGTTGCGGCGGTTCTTGGGGTCTTGCAGGTCGTGCTTCTTGATGTAGTCCCAGATTTTTTTGGTGACTTCGGTGCGTGGTACTGCCTCGGGCCCGATTATGGCAGCTAAGGTAGCGCTAGGGGTGAGTGGCTTCATGAATGCCGCATTAGGCTTACGGGCGGATTTCTGGGCTGTTGCCATAGCAATAGGGCTCCTGACTGATGGTTAGAAAAGACGATTCTACAGCAGCATAACGTGAGACTCCCGGAAAGACAAAGCAATTTGTGCACTAATTCAGCCGCCGGGAGGCTCGTTGTTTCATAAAGAGCGGCTGGCATTCCGGCCCGCGGCTGGTATTCGGCCCGAGAGGGCGGAACATGCGCATCGCAGTGTGCAGGCCTCGCTTCAGCGTATGATAAGGCCTTCCGGCGCCATGCTCCGGTTTGCCGGCCATCAACTTTTTACGACTTTCATCCGGATGAATGCAGCACTCGACACCCTGACCATCACCCGTCCCGACGATTGGCATTTGCACCTGCGCGACGGAGCTGTGCTCGATTCCGTGGTGGGGCATACGGCGCGCCAGTTCGCGCGGGCCATCATCATGCCCAACCTCAAGCCTCCGGTCGTGACGACCGAACTGGCCTTGGCGTATCGAGAGCGCATCCTGGCGGCGCTGGGCCGCGCGGGCGTGGAACCGGCCGGCTTCACGCCGCTGATGACGCTTTACCTGACCGACAACACCAGCGCCGATGAAATCCGGCGGGCCGGCGAGTCGGGCGCCGTATATGGCGTCAAGCTGTATCCGGCGGGCGCCACGACCAACTCCGACGCCGGAGTGACGGATTTGCTGGGGCGCTGTGCGCCGGCGCTGGAAGCCATGCAGCGCGCAGGCATGCCGCTGCTGGTGCATGGCGAAGTCACCGACCCCGCGGTGGATGTGTTCGATCGCGAGGCCGTCTTCATCGACAGGGTGATGTTGCCCCTGCGGCGCGCTTTTCCCGAACTGAAGGTGGTGTTCGAGCATCTGACCACGCGCGACGGGGTGGACTATGTGCGCGAAGCGCGGGGGCCGGTGGCGGCCACCATCACCGCGCACCATCTGCTCTACAACCGCAATGCTTTGTTCATGGGCGGGATTCGGCCGCATTGGTATTGCCTGCCCGTATTGAAGCGCGAGACGCATCGCCTGGCCTTGCTCGAGGCGGCCACCAGCGATAGCCCGCGCTTTTTCCTGGGCACCGACAGCGCGCCGCACCCGCGCGGGCTGAAAGAGCACGCCTGCGGCTGTGCGGGCTGCTACACCGCCTTGCATGCCATGGAGCTTTACGCCACCGCTTTCGACGCGGCGGGCAGGCTGGACAGGCTGGAAGCCTTCGCCAGCCTGAACGGTCCGGCATTCTATGGGCTGCCCGTCAACCAGGGCACATTGACCTTGCGGCGCGCGCCCTATGCCATACCCGATGAGCTGCCCATGGCCGACACGACGGTCGTGCCCCTGGCCGCCGGCGAGTCGCTGGGCTGGACCGTGCAGGCCTAGGGCGAGCGGAGCACGCCGGCGGCATGCCGACCACGCGCGGGCGCTTACGGGTCTAAGATGAAGCGTTGCGCTTCTCTTCCAAGGCTTCCCAGCGGGCGAACAGGGCCTCCAGCTCTTGCTCCAGTGCGTGCAATTCCTGGTTGATGCTGTCGACCTCGCCGGGCGCGTCGCGATACAGGCTGCCGTCGGCCAATTTTTCCGCCAAGGAGGCCTGGCGGGCTTCTATGCCGGCGATGGCGTCGGGCAGGCCTTCCAGTTCGCGCAGTTCCCACGAAGTAATGCGCCCCGGCTTGGCCGGTTTGGCTCTGTCGGCGGGCGCCGCTTCTTTCCTGCGCGGCCGCGCCGCCGGGGTTTCGGCGGGCTGCGGACGTTGCGCCAGCCACTCGTCGTAGCCGCCCACGTATTCGCCCCAGCGGCCATCGCCTTCGGCCGCCAGCGTCTGGGTCACGACGTTGTTCAGGAATTCCCGGTCATGGCTGACCAGCAGGACCGTGCCGGCATAATCCTGCAGCAGTTCCTCCAGCAATTCCAGGGTTTCGATATCCAAGTCGTTGGTGGGCTCGTCCAGCACCAGCACATTGGTGGGGCGCGCGAACATGCGCGCCAGCACGAGACGCGCGCGTTCGCCGCCGGACAGGCTGGAAACCGGGGACTGCGCCCGAGCCGGGGGGAAAAGAAAGTCCTCCAGATAGCTCATGACATGCTTGCGCTGGTTGCCGATTTCTATCCATTCACTGCCAGGATTGATCGTATCCGCCAAGGTGGCGCCGTCATCCAGCTGGGCCCGCATCTGATCGAAATAGCCCACCGTGAGGTTGGCGCCCAGTTTCACCGTGCCGCTGGTCGGCTGCAAATGGCCGAGGATGATTTTCAGCAGCGTCGTCTTGCCGGCGCCGTTCGGGCCCACCAGGCCGATGCGGTCCTGCCGGAGAATCACGGTGGACAAGTCGCGCACGATGCACTTGTCGCCGTAGTAATGCGACACATGATCCAGCTCGGCCACCAGCTTGCCGGAACGCCGGCCCTCGGCGACGGCCAGCCGGACATTGCCCTGGCGTTCGCGGCGCGCCGCGCGTTCCCGGCGCAGTTGCTCCAGCCGCCGTACGCGCCCTTCGTTGCGAGTGCGGCGCGCCTCCACGCCTTTGCGTATCCACACTTCTTCCTGCGCCAGGAATTTATCGAAGCGCGCGCTCTGCTGCGCTTCGGCTTCCAGCCATTCGGCCTTGCGCTGCTGCCACTGGCTGAAGTTGCCGGGAAAGCTGAACAGCTTGCCGCGGTCCAGCTCGACGATGCGCGTAGACACCGCGTCCAGGAAGCGGCGATCGTGGGTGATGACGATGACGCTGCAGCGGGCGTTGAGCAGCAAAGCCTCCAGCCAGGCAATGCCGTCGAAGTCCAGATGGTTGGTGGGTTCATCCAGCAGCAGCAAGTCGGGTTCGTCCGCCACCGCGCGCGCTAGCGCTACACGCTTGCGCATGCCGCCGGACAGACTGGAGATCGGCTCATCGGCGCTCAGGCCCAACTGCTCGATCAGCGCCTGGGCGCGCGACGGCCTTTGCCAGTCCTCGCTGGCCGACAGGTCGCCGCACAGCGCTTCCAGCACCGTCAGGCCGGGATCCAGTTCGGGTTCCTGTTCGACGGTGGAGACTTTCAGGCCGCCCAGCCGCATGATTTCGCCATCATCCGGCTGGCCGCGCCCATCCAGCAGGCGCAACAAGGAAGACTTGCCCGCGCCATTGCGGCCGATCAGGCCGATGCGCTCGCCGGTTTGCACAGTGAGATCCGCATGATCGAGCAAGGGGTGATGCCCATAGGCGAGCTGGACGCCATTGAGCGTGATGAGGGTGGTGGCAGCCATAAAACAACTCCGCTTACCGGCAAATGAATTATTCCGGCGTGGCCGGAGCAAACCGCTATTGTCGCAGGTTACAATACCGATGGCGGGGCAGGCCGGGCAATCGCGGCGCCGAGGCGTCGAGGAAGGTCCGGACTCCACAGAGCAGGATAGCGGCTAACGGCCGTCCGGCAAGGCGGCGCATCGCGCCGTCAAGCCGAGGAACAGGGCCACAGAGACGAGTCTGCGGCGCGGGCGCGCCATGCGCGCACCGGTACGGCCATCTCCGTACTGCGCTGGCCGGGAAACCGGCCGCGGCGCCGCAGGGTGAAACGCGGCAACCTCTATCCGGAGCAACATCAAATAGGCATGCGCCGGCGCTTTGCGCCCAAGGGCGGCTCGTCCAAGCATGCGGGTAGATGGCTAGAGCCCGGCAGCAATGCCGGGCCCAGAGGAATGATTGCCCGCCGGGCTGCGCCCGGTGTACAGAATCCGGCCTACAGGCCTGTTCCGCCTTTCTTTTCCCACCCTTCTTTTCGTTCGCGCGGTCGGGCTTCCTTCTGGAAGCGCGGAAGGTCATATATTGCAAAGATTTATTCCCATGAAGAGTCCTCGTGCTGATAAAGGACTTGCAGATACATCTCCAATTTCTTGATTTATCTAGATATTTTTTTCGAAGAGCAGTGCAAAAGCGGCGCTAAGTGCTTGTTGTGATTGAAAAAATTGCAACTTTGCGCTTGACCGAGTGCATTCCTTCCCGTAGAGTGGGGAAAAGTAGGATTTTGTGCAAAAAAGTGGGGAAGAATCTTGTTCCAGGGAAGCAGCGCTCTCACGTTGGATGCGAAGGGTCGGATCTCGATTCCGACCCGGCATCGCGACGCGCTCATCTCCCAGGTGGAAGGGCGTCTTACCCTTACGCGCCATCCCGACGGCTGTCTGCTGGTGTACCCCCGCCCTGTGTGGGAACAAAAGCGCCAGGAAATCGCCAGGCTCCCCATGAAAGCCCGTCCCTTGCAGCGCTTGCTTCTGGGCAACGCGCAGGATGTGGACATGGACGGGTCCGGTCGGATATTGGTGGCGCCCGAACTGCGCGCAGCCGCTGGTTTGACCCGTGAAGTCATGCTGTTGGGGATGGGCAGCCATTTCGAGTTGTGGGATGTCACCGAGTGGGCGCGCCGCGAGGCGGAAGACCTGGCTCAAGGCATGACCGAAGCGCTGGAAGAATTTACGTTCTAAATCTGACTATGGAGTTTTTGCACCGATCCGTGCTGCTAGAGCCTACGGTCAACGCCCTCGTTGATCCTGAATTCGGCGCAAAGGGCAAGCGTAGCCCGGCGGCTCGGGCGGTGGCGGCAGCGGCGCAGGGCGTGTTCGTGGATGGCACCTTCGGCCGCGGCGGGCATAGCCGCCTGCTCTTGTCGCGCCTGGCGCCGCAAGCCCGGCTGGTGGTCTTCGACAAGGATCCGGAAGCCATCGCGGCGGCGCGCGAACTGCAGCGGCAGGACGACAGGGTAGTGGTGGTGCACAGCGGTTTCGCCGAGATGGCGGAGCAGTTGCAAGCAAGAGGCGTGGAAAAAATCGATGGCGTGATGCTGGATCTGGGTATTTCATCCCCTCAGATCGACGACGCCGGCAGAGGGTTCTCGTTCATGCGCGAGGGCCCGCTGGATATGCGGATGGATACGAGCAGCGGCATGACCGCGGCGCAGTGGCTGGCCGAGGCCGATGTTGAGGATTTGAAGGAGGTCATAGCAAAATATGGCGAAGAACGGTTTGCTTTCCAGATTGCAAAGGCGGTTGTTGCTCGCCGCGAATCCAGGCCGCTGCGCACAACGCTCGACCTCGCCGAGCTCGTCGCCAGTGTCGTCCGTACGCGCGAAAAGGGCCAGCACCCGGCCACTCGCAGCTTTCAGGCTATACGGATTTACATCAATCAAGAGCTCGAAGAACTCGCGCGCGCCCTCGCGGCAATACTGAAAATCCTTGCTCCGGGAGGGCGCATGGCGGTGATCAGTTTCCATTCTCTTGAAGACCGCATGGTCAAGCAGTTCATCGCGGCGGCAGCCAAGCCCGCCGCCATGCACGCTCGCCTGCCTATTCCGGAAAAAGACATGCCGCAGCCCATACTGACGTCGCTTGGCCGCATCCTGCCGTCTGAGGAAGAGGCGCGCGATAACGTGAGGGCGCGTTCGGCCGTCCTGCGCGTGGCCGAGCGCACCGCCGCCCCTCTGCCGCCCGACCAGGGCGCCTCCTTCGTGAACGCCATGGGCCTGGTGGGGCATGGCCGGCGCCGCAACAAAAGGAGGCAAGGATAAATGGCCCGCCTCAGCATACTTTTCGCGCTGCTGCTGATGCTATCCGCTTTGTCGCTGGTTACCGCGCGCTTTCAGTCGCGCCAGCTTTTCATACAGGTGGACAGGCTGGAAGACAAGGCGCGCGATCTGGATACTGATTGGCGCCGCCTGCAGCTCGAACGCGCGGAACTGGCGCGCAACGCACGCATAGACGGGATCGCCCGCGGCGAACTCGGCATGGTGCCGACCACCCCTGACCGGACGGTTTATCTGAAAGCCGCCCCCGCCCCGGCGCAGCCCGGCACCGGAGGCCGCCCATGAAGCGCGTGCGTTTCTTCGACAGCCCCGTCCTGAATGTACAGATGCCTTTGTGGCGGGCCCGCCTGGTACTCATCCTGCTGATGGTGGGTTTCGCCGCGCTGGGCGCCAAGGCCTTGTATCTGCAGGGCCTGTCCACCGAATTCCTGCAGCAGCAGGGCGAGCGCCGCTACGAGCGCACGCTGGTGCTGCCCGCCACCCGCGGCAAGATCTTCGACCGTAGCGGCGTGGTGCTGGCGTCCAGTGTGCCGGTGCGCGCCATCTGGGCCATACCGGAGGACGCCCGTCATGCTTCGGATGCCCAGTTGAACGCTCTGGGCAAGCTGCTGGGCATGCCCGCGGACGACATCAAGCGCCGCATCGCCGACCTCGACAAGAATTTCGTCTATATCAAGCGGCAGGTGGCGGTGGACGTCGCCGACGAGGTCCGCCACCTGAAGGTGCCCGGCTTCCACCAACAAGCCGAAATGCGGCGCTTCTACCCCGAAGGGGATATCGCCGCCCATGTCATCGGCTTTACCAATATCGAGGACAAAGGCATCGAAGGCGTGGAACTGGCCTTCGACAAGGAATTGTCCGGCCAGCCGGGTTCGCGGCGCGTCATCAAAGACAGGCTGGGCCGCGTCGTGGAAGATGTGCAGGCCATCATTCCTCCCGTCAATGGGCAGGACTTGGTGCTGTCCATCGACGCGGGCCTGCAGTTCGATACCTTCACCGCGCTCAAGAAGGCGCTCGAAGCGCACAAGGCCAAGGCCGGCGCGGGCATCGTGGTCGACGTGCGCACGGGTGAAATACTGGCGCTGGTGAACTTGCCCACCTACGACCCGAACGACCGCGACGATCGCAAGGGACCGGCCTTGCGCAACCGCGCCATTACCGATACGTTCGAGCCGGGCTCCATCATGAAGCCCTTCACCGCGGCGCTGGCGCTGGATACCAAGAAAATCACCACATCGACGCTGTTCAATACCGGCAACGGCCAGTACCGCTATCAAGGGGCGACGATTTCCGACGTCAGCCGCAACGGCACGATCACGGTCGCCGATGTGTTGCGCCGGTCCAGCAATATCGGCATGACCATGATTTCGGAGCGCCTGACCTCCCAGGAAATGTGGAATAAATTCACCCAGCTTGGCTTCGGCCGTCCGCCACAAGCCAATTTCCCCGGCGTGGCTTCTGGGCGGCTGCGCCCCTGGGAACGCTGGCGTCCCATCGAGCGGGCCACCATGGCCTACGGCTATGGGCTTTCCGTGTCGCTATTGCAGATGGCCCATGCCTATACCGCGTTCGCCCGTTCGGGGGACATGGTGTCGCTGACGCTGCTGAAGCGCGAAGGCAAGCCGACCAGCGTGCAGGTCTATTCGCCCGAGGTGTCCGCCCAGATCCGTTCCATGCTGGAAGCGGCCGCCGGCCCGGACGGCGCCAAGCTGGCGCAGGTGCAGGGCTATCGCGTGGCGGGCAAAAGCGGCACGGCGCGCCAGATCGTCAACGGCCGATACAGCACCTCGCTGTACCGCGGCTCTTTCGTGGGTTTCGCGCCGGTGTCCGACCCGCGCATCGTGGTCGCCATCACCATAGACGAGCCCCATTCCAATGGGTATTACGGCGGGCGCGTGGCCGCGCCGGTATTCGCCGAGGTGGTGGCCAGCAGCCTGCGGCGGCTGGGCGTACAGCCCGATGCGCCCATCGAATCGTTGGTGGCGGTGGGTCCCCAAAGGGAGCGGTCGGAATGAACGCGCACGACATCGTCGCATGGCTAGGCAGGCACGTCTCCGGGAAGGCGCAGTTGTGCCTGGACACACGCCAGCTTCGAGCTGGCGATGTGTTTTTTGCATGCCCGGGCGCGAGCAGCGACGGCAGGCATTATATGGAGCAGGCGGCGCGGCAGGGCGCCGCCGCCATCGTCATGCAGGCGGATGCGGACGGGTCGGCCGCAGCGTCGGCTGCCGCAGCATCGGCTGCCGCAGCATCGGCTCTCCGGCAGCCAGTGCTGCAGGTGGCCGATTTGCGCGGCAAGCTGGGCGCGGTCGCCGATCTCTGGTATGGCGAGCCTTCGGCGGCCATGTCCGTCGTGGCCATCACCGGCACCAACGGCAAGACCAGTTGCGCGCAATGGCTGGCGGCCGCGCTGAATGCCGGATCCGTGCCTTGCGGCACGATAGGCACCCTGGGCGTGTCCCTGCCGGACGGAAGCAGGCTGGACGGCGCGCTGACCACTCCCGATGTGCTTACGCTGCATCGCGACCTGGCCGTCCTGCGCGATGCAGGCGCGCAAGTCGTGGCGCTCGAGGCATCGTCGATAGGCATAGAACAGGGGCGGCTGGACGGCGTCAGGGTGGCGGTGGCGGGCTTCACGAATCTGACCCGCGACCATCTGGACTACCACCTCACTTTGCAGAACTACAAGCTCGCCAAGTTCGAGCTCTTCAAGCGGCCGGAACTGCGCTGCGCCATCGTCAATGCGGACGACCAGGCGGGCGCCGAACTGCTGGCCATGCTGCCGCCCGGAATAGCGGTGGCGTATTCGGCCGCCGGAATGAAAACCGCCGCTGTGCGGGCTCAGGATATTCACACCGCCGCATATGGACTGGTATTCAACCTTTGCATGCAGAGCGGCACGGTCCAGCTATTGACGCGCCTGATCGGGGCGCACAACGCATCCAATCTGCTGCTGGTGGCGGCGGCGCTGCAGGAGCTGGGCTGGGGTCTGCACAAGATCGCGAGAATCCTGCAGACCTTGCGGCCCGTCGAAGGGCGGCTGCAAGTCATCGAAGCGCCGGCGCCCGCGGCCAATGCCGCGCCGCTGGCGGTCGTCGACTACGCGCACACGCCCGATGCGCTGGAACACAGCCTGTTCGCGCTGCGGGAAGTCGCCGAAACCCGCGGCGGCAAGCTGGTATGCGTGTTCGGCTGCGGCGGCAGCCGCGACCGCGGCAAGCGCCCCGAAATGGGCCGCATTGCGGCGGAACTGGCCGACCGCGTCATTCTGACCAGCGACAACCCGCGTGAAGAAGATCCGCTGGCGATTGTCGGCGAGATCATGCAGGGCATGCCCGAACCGGTCGATATCGAGCTGGACCGGGCCCTGGCGATATTGGGCGCCATATGGGGCAGCAGCCCCGCCGATGTGGTTCTGATCGCCGGCAAAGGGCATGAAACCTACCAGGAGGCCCACGGCAAGCGCGTGCCTTTCGATGACCGCGAGTGGGCGCGCTTCGCCTTGGCGTGGCTGCGCGGGCCCAGCCTGTCCACCGATACCCGCGGCATCGGCGCGGGGCAGCTATTCGTGGCGCTCAAGGGGGAATCGTTCGACGGCCACGCCTATCTGCGCCAGGCGGAACAGGCCGGCGCCTGCGCCGCGGTCGTGGAGCGGCGCGACCCCTCCGTGCCGCTGCATCAATTCGTGCTGGGCGATACCAGGCAGGCGCTGATCCGCGCGGCCACCGCATGGCGGCGGACCTTCGATCTGCCGGTCATCGCCGTGACCGGCAGCAATGGCAAGACGACGACCAAAGAGATGATAGCGGCCATATTGCGCCAGTCTCTGGGCGAAGCCGGCCTGGCGACGCGCGGCAATCTGAACAACGACATAGGCGTGCCGCTGACCGTATTGCGCCTGACGCGCTCGCACCGGGCGGCCGTATTCGAGCTGGGCATGAATCATCCCGGGGAAATCGCCTTGCTGGCGCAGATCGCCCAGCCCACGATCGCGCTCGTCAACAATGCCCAAAGAGAGCATCAGGAGTTCATGCACACGGTCGAGGCCGTGGCCCGCGAGAACGGCTCAGTCTTTGATTACCTGCCCGCCGAGGGTCTGGCCGTCTTTCCCGGCGATGACGCCTACACCGAACTATGGCAGGGGCTGGCGCAGGGGCGGCGGATCTCGCTGTTCGGTTTCGATCCCGCCTTCGATGTGTACGCCGACCAGATACGCGCCGAACCCACGCGCACCCTGTTCCAGCTGCATGCGGCGGCGGGCAGCGCCGACGTGACGCTGTCCGCGGCGGGCGCGCACAATCTGCGCAATGCCTTGGCCGCCGCCGCGTGCGCACTGGGCGCGGGCGTGCCGCTGAGCGACGTGGCGCGCGGCCTGGAGGCCTTCAATCCGGTGGCGGGGCGCATGCAGCTGCGGATGCTGTCCGAAGGTTTTCAATTGATAGACGACACGTATAACGCCAATCCCGATTCGGTGCGCGCGGCCATCGACGTGCTGGCGGGGCTGGCCGGCAAGAAGATCCTGGTCCTGGGCGACATGGGCGAAGTCGGCCCCAACGGGCGCGCCATGCACGCCGAAGTGGGCGCCTATGCGCGCGAGCGCGGCATCGATATTTTGCTGGCTTTCGGGCCGGCCAGCGCGGAAGCCTCGCGCGCCTTCGGCCCGCAAGGCCGGGCTTTCGATTCGATGGATGTGCTCACGCAGTCCCTCGCCGACCTGACCCCCGCCAATATTCTCGTGAAGGGATCGCGCAGCACCCGCATGGAAAGAGTAGTGAAAGCGTTGGAAGAACAATTAATAGACCACGTAGAAGGGGGCCGCAATGCTACTTGAACTGGCGCGCTGGCTATCCGATTCGCACGTACGCGCATTCGGCGTCTTCGAATACATCACCTTCCGGGCCGTGCTGGCTTGCGGAACGGCGCTGCTGATAGGGTTGTTCGCGGGCCCATGGGTCATACGCAAGCTGACCGAGCTCAAGATAGGCCAGGCCGTGCGCGCCTATGGTCCTCAGTCCCATCTGCAAAAGAACGGCACGCCCACCATGGGCGGCGCGCTCATTCTGATTTCGATCGGCGTCAGCACGCTGATGTGGGCGGACTGGACCAACCGGTTCGTCTGGGTCGTGCTGCTGGTGACCTTCGGGTTCGGCTGGATAGGCTGGGCGGACGACTACAAAAAAGTGGTGCATCACGATCCCGAAGGCATGTCCTCGCGCCGGAAGTTCTTCTGGCAGGCGCTGATAGGCATTGTGGCCGCCGTCTACCTGAGCTTCGCCGTATCGGCGCCCGCCAATGCCGACCTCTGGCCCTTGTTCAGGGACTGGGTGTTGAGCGGCTTCACCATGCCTTTGCCCACGCGCGCCGACCTGATCGTGCCTTTCTTCAAAAGCGTCAGCTACCCGCTGGGCGTATTCGGATTCGTCGCCCTGACCTGGCTGGTGATCGTCGGTTCCAGCAATGCGGTGAATCTTACGGACGGACTGGACGGCCTAGCCATCATGCCCACCGTCATGGTGGGCAGCGCGCTGGGCATTTTCGCCTATGTGGTGGGACGCGTGGATTATTCCAAATACCTGCTTTTTCCCTACATACCGGGCGCTTCCGAATTGATGGTGCTGTGCGCCGCCATTGCCGGCGCAGGGCTGGCTTTCCTGTGGTTCAACGCTTATCCCGCCCAGGTGTTCATGGGCGACGTCGGCGCGCTGGCATTGGGCGGGGCATTGGGCACCATCGCCGTCATCGTCCGCCAGGAGATCGTGCTCTTCATCATGGGCGGCGTCTTCGTGGTCGAGACGCTTTCGGTGATGCTGCAGGTCGCCTGGTTCAAATACACCAAAAAACGATACGGCGAGGGCCGGCGCATTTTTCGCATGGCCCCGCTGCACCATCATTTCGAAGTCACCGGCTGGAAGGAAACCCAGGTGGTGGTGCGGTTCTGGATCATCAGCATGATGCTGGTGCTGGTTGGCCTGGCGAGTTTGAAATTGCGATGAAAACCATGTCCTTTCCCTCTGTCCGCAAAGACGGCCTGACCCTGATACTGGGGCTGGGCGAGACCGGCGCGGCGGCGGCTCTGTGGTGCGCACGGCACGGCGCGCGCCTGCGCGTGCTGGATACCCGCGCCGAGCCGGGCGGGATGCAAGCCCTGCGTGCGGGGCTGGGCGATGCGCAGGTCGACTACCGGCTTGGCGCCGCGGGATTCACCGCCGAGGCTTTGCAGGATGTGCATACCATCGTTCTCAGCCCCGGCCTCGCGCCTTCGGCGCAGCCGCAGCAGGCCCTGCTGGCGCTGGCGGCGGAGCGCAATATCGAAGTCGTGGGCGAGATCGAGCTTTTCGCGCGCGCCTTGGCCGACATGGCGGCCCAGGGCTATAAGCCCAATGTGCTGGCCATCACGGGCACCAACGGCAAGACCACGGTCACCGCCATGACGCGTCAATTGGTGCAAGCCTGCGGGCGCAGCGCCAGGGCGGCGGGCAATATCGGGCCTGCGGCGCTGGCGGCGCTGCAATCGGCGCTGGATGCGGGAGAACTGCCCGAGGTCTGGGTGCTGGAGCTGTCCAGCTTTCAGCTCGAATCGACGCATACGCTGGCGCCCGACGCGGCCGTGGTGCTCAACGTGACTCAGGACCATCTGGACTGGCATGGTTCCATGCAGGCTTACGCCGCGGCCAAGGCGCGGCTGTTGCATATGTCGCGCATCGCCGTCGTCAATCGCGACGATGCGCTGGTGGCCGCCATGGTGCCGGACCTGGAGGCGCTGAATGTGCGCAGCTTCGGCAGCGATAGTCCCGCCAAGGAAGGCGATCTGGGCCTGGAGCGCAGCGGCGCGGTGTTGTGGCTGGCCGCCGCCGAGGCGGCCGACTTCGATCTGCCCGCCGCGACGGGTCGGCGCAGGAAGCAGGCGGCCGAGCCCGTCCGCGCGGATGGCCGCGTCGCGCGTTTGATGCCGGCGGACGCCTTGCGCGTGCACGGCCGGCACAACGCGCTCAACGCCTTGGCGGCATTGGCTCTGGCGCGCAGCCTGGGGCTGGGATGGGCGGGCATGCTGCGGGCCTTGCGCGACTATGGGGGCGAGCCGCATCGTACGGAGTTCATCCGCAACATCGCCGGCGTGGACTTCGTCAACGACAGCAAGGGCACGAATGTGGGCGCCACCATCGCCGCTCTGGAAGGCGCGGAAGAGCAAATCGTCTTGATCGCCGGCGGCCTCGGCAAGGGCCAGGACTTCGCGCCGCTGGCGCGGGCGGTGCGCAATCATGCGCGAGCCGTCGTCCTGATCGGCCAGGACGCGCCGCTGATCGACGAGGCGCTGCAGCATACCGGCGTGGCGATACGGCATGCGGCGACCATGCAGGAAGCCGTCGAGGCGGCGTTCGCGCTGTCCAGCGAAGGCGATACGGTGCTGCTTTCGCCGGCCTGCGCCAGCATGGACATGTTCAAGAATTATGGGCATCGGGGCGTGTGTTTCGCCGAAGCCGTTCATGAGCTGGCCTTGAGCCGGGGGGAGGTGGCATGAGCCGAATGGCCGACCTGGGGTCCGGCGTGAACGCCGTCAGGCCCGGACGCACCACGATGCCCAGCCTGGACATTCCGCTGTTCGTGGCGGCCTGCGCGCTGGTGCTGTTCGGCCTGCTGATGGTCTATTCGGCTTCCATCGCCCTGGCCGACGGCCCGCGCTACGAAAGCTATGGCCGCTATTATTTCGTGCTGCGCCATGGCCTGTTCATCCTGATCGGGCTGTTCGGCGCCTTGTTCGCCTTCAGCGTGCCCATGCAGGTCTGGCAGAAGCTTGCCGTGCCGCTCTTCCTGCTTTGCCTGGTGCTGCTGGTGGTGGTGCTGGTTCCGGGCGTGGGGCGCGAGGTCAACGGCGCGCGGCGCTGGCTGCCCCTGGGGCCGATCAATTTCCAGCCCTCGGAACTCATGAAAGTGGCCGTGCTGCTGTATGCCGCCGACTATACCGTGCGCAAGCAGGAGCATATGCAGAATTTCCTGCGCGGTTTTCTGCCCATGGCCTGCGCGCTGGCCGTGGTCGGCATGCTGCTGCTGCTGGAACCCGATCTGGGCGCTTTCATGGTCATCGTGGCGATCGCGGTGGGCATCCTTTTCATAGGCGGCATCAACGGCAAGCTGTTTTCCATATTGCTGGGCATCATGGTGGGCAGCTTCCTGCTGCTGATCTGGCTGTCGCCCTGGCGCCGCGAGCGCCTGTTCGTCTATCTGGATCCATGGAATCCGGAAAACACCTATGGCAGCGCTTACCAGCTTTCCCACTCGCTGATCGCCCTGGGCCGCGGCGAGTGGTTCGGCGTCGGGCTGGGGGCCAGCGTCGAAAAACTGCATTATCTGCCGGAAGCGCACACCGACTTCATCGTGGCCGTCATCGGCGAAGAACTGGGCTTCGTGGGGGTGGCCTGCCTGGTGGCGCTGTTCGTTTTCCTGGTCTGGCGCGGTTTCGAGATTGGCCGGCAGGCCATCGCCATGGAACGCATCTTCAATGGCCTGGTGGCGCAGGGCGTGGCCTTGTGGTTCGGCGTGCAGTCTTTCATCAATATGGGCGTGTGCCTGGGCCTGCTGCCCACCAAGGGCCTGACGCTGCCCATGGTCAGCTATGGCGGCTCCGGCATATTGATGAATCTGGTGGCCATGGCTTTGCTGCTGCGCGTGGATTTCGAGAATCGCAACATGATGCGGGGCAAGCGGACATGAGCAAACAGATCCTGCTGATCATGGCCGGAGGCACGGGCGGGCATATCATGCCGGGCCTGGCCGTCGCCCATGAAATGAAGGCGCGCGGCTGGCACGTGATGTGGCTGGGCCATCCGGAGCGGATGGAGGGCCGGCTGGTGCCGCCGCAGGGCTTCGAGCTGGCGTCCTTGCGCTTTTCCGGCTTGCGGGGCAAGGGCATCGCGGCGCTGTTGAAGCTGCCCTTCACGCTCAGCCGGGCATGCTGGCAGGCCTGGCGCCTCCTGGCGCGCATCCGCCCGGACGTGGTGCTGGGCATGGGCGGCTATGTCGCATTCCCCGGCGGCGTGATGGCCGCCTTGCGCCGCATACCCATGGTCGTGCATGAGCAAAATGCCGTGGCGGGCACCGCGAACCGCTGGCTGGCCAAATTGGCGGACAAAGTGCTGGTGGGCTTTCCCGGGGCTTTGCCCGGCGCGGTCATGGTGGGCAATCCCGTCAGGCGCGAAATCGCCGGCGTCGCTCCCGCCGCGCAACGCTACGGTGCGCGGCAAGGGCCCTTGCGCCTGCTGGTCATCGGCGGCAGCCAAGGGGCGGCCGCCCTGAACAGCTTGCTGCCCCAGGCGATCGCGCGCATGGAGGCGAGCCTGCGGCCCGTCATCACGCATCAGGCCGGCGAGCAGCACCTCGCCTCGCTGCGGGCCGCCTATGCGCAAGCCGACGTGCAGGCCGCATGCCACGCCTTTATAGACGATATGGCCCGGGCGCTGTCCGATGCGGATCTGGTGATTTGCAGGGCGGGCGCCATGACGGTCGCCGAAGTGGCGGCGGTGGGCGTGGCGGCGCTGTTCGTGCCGCTGCCGCACGCCATCGACGACCACCAGACGGCCAACGCCCGTTATCTCAGCGATTGCGGCGGCGGCTGGCTGCAGCCGCAGCCGGAGCTGACCGCCGAGTGGCTGGCGGAGTGGCTGCGGGGGCTGGACCGCGCGGAGCTCGCCAAGGTCGCGGCGCATGCGCACGAGCATGCGCGCCTGGACGCCACCGCACAGATTGCCGATGCTTGTGTATTAGTAGCCAGGAGCCAACCATGAAGCATCGCATCCAGAGCATACATTTCGTCGGCATAGGCGGCTCGGGCATGAGCGGCATCGCCGAAGTGATGCTCAACCTGGGGTATTCCATCAGCGGCTCCGACCTGCAGGACTCGGCGGTGACGCGCCGCCTGGCCGGGCTGGGCGCGCGCATCTCCATAGGCCACGATGCGGCCAATGTGAAGGGCGTGGGCGCCATCGTCACCTCCACCGCCGTGGCCGGCGACAACCCGGAAGTCCTGGCGGCGCGGGCCGCGCGCATACCGGTGGTGCCCCGGGCGCTGATGCTGGCCGAGCTGATGCGGCTCAAGCGCGGCATCGCCGTGGCGGGCACCCATGGCAAGACGACGACCACCAGCCTGGTGGCCAGCGTGCTGGCGGGCGGCGGGCTCGATCCCACCTTCGTCATCGGCGGACGCCTGAATTCGGCCGGCGCCAATGCGGCCCTGGGGCAGGGCGAATACATCGTGGTGGAAGCGGACGAGTCGGATGCATCCTTCCTGAACCTGCTGCCTGTGATGGCCATCATCACCAATATCGATGTCGATCACATGGATACCTACGGGCATGATGTCGCCCGGCTGAAAAGCGCGTTCATCGAGTTCACGCAGCGCCTGCCTTTCTACGGCACGGCGGTGCTGTGCCATGACGACGCCAATGTCCGTGAGATCATTCCTTTCGTTTCCCGGCCGGTCACCACCTACGGCATAGACACGGATGCGCAAGTGCGCGCGCGCAATGTCCGCGCCGAAGGCACGGCCATGCATTTCGATGTGGAGCGGCAGGGCGCGACCGGCATGCTGCCGGCGCTGTCGGTGACGCTGAACCTGCCTGGGCGCCACAATGTGCTCAATGCGCTGGCCACCATCGCCGTGGCGACCGAACTGGGGGTTCCGGACGACGCCATCGCGGCGGCGCTGAAGAATTTCCGCGGCGTGGGCCGCCGCTTCACGCAGTTGGGCGACGCGCCGGTGGCGCCGCAAAACGGCGGCGGCTTCTTCACCGTCATCGACGACTATGGCCACCATCCGGTGGAAATGGCGGCGACGCTGGCGGCCGCGCGCGGCGCCTGGCCGCAGCGGCGCATCGTGCTGGTCTTCCAGCCCCATCGCTATACCCGCACCCGGGATTGCTTCGAGGATTTCGTGCGGGTCATGGGACAGGCCGATGCGGTGCTGCTGACGGAAGTCTATTCGGCGGGCGAACAGCCGCTGGTCGCGGCCGACGGGCGTTCCCTGGCGCGCGCGCTCAGGGTGGCCGGCAAAGTCGAACCGGTTTTTGTGGAAGACGTCGCCGAACTGCCGCAGGCGATCCGGGATTTCGCCCGGGACGGCGACGTCGTGGTAGTCATGGGGGCCGGCTCGATCAGCAGGGTGCCGGCTCAATTGGGAGCAGTGATATGAGCGTGCAGTTCGGCCGTGTAGGCGTTCTCTATGGCGGCAAGTCCGCCGAGCGCGAGGTGTCGTTGATGTCCGGCCAGGGCGTGTACGACGCCTTGCGCAGCGCCGGCATCGACGCGCATTTGTTCGACACGGGCCGCTATACGCTGGTGGATTTGATCAATGCGGGCTTCGACAGGGTGTTCATCGCTCTGCATGGCCGCCATGGCGAAGACGGCACGCTGCAGGGAGCGCTGGAATTGCTGAAGCTGCCCTACACCGGCAGCGGGCCGCTGGCGTCCAGCCTGGCGATGGACAAAATCATGACCAAGAAGGTATGGCTGTATCACGGGCTGCCCACCCCGGCCTATGCCGTGCTGACTCCGGATTCCGACTTGGATCGCGTCGCGCGGGATTTGGGGCTGCCCTTGATCGTGAAACCGCCGCACGAGGGTTCGACCCTGGGCGTGACCAAGGTGCAGGCATTGCCCGAACTGCGCACCGCCTATGAATTGGCGGCGCGCTACGACGACGAGGTGCTGGCCGAGCAGTTCATCGACGGCCGCGAACTGACCGTGCCCCTGCTCGGCAAGGGCAAGGACGTACAGGCGCTGCCCATCATCGAGATCGTGGCGCCGGGGGGCAATTATGACTACGAGCACAAGTATGTATCGAACGATACGCAATACATCTGCCTGGCCCGGCTGGACCAGGCGCTGAGCGACTCGGTGCGCCGCCTCGCCGAAGAAGCCTACGTGGTCCTGGGCTGCGAAGGCTGGGGGCGCGCCGATTTCATGCTGGACAAACAGGGCAGGCCATGGCTGCTGGAGATGAACACCTCTCCCGGCATGACCAGCCATTCGCTGGTGCCCATGGGCGCCAAGGCCGCAGGCATGAGCTACGCCGATCTGTGCGTGGCCATACTTGCCACCGCGTCCTGCAAAGTGCAGGCCCCGGCGGCCGCTTGATCAAGGAGTCGATGTGTTTTCGGATGCGCGCCTGACCAACTTCATCGCGAACACGCTGGCTTTGCTGGCCGTGCTCGCCTTGATCGCGGGCGCCGTCGCATGGATAGCGCAGCGGCCCTATTTCGCGATAGCCGCCATACAGATCGAACCGCTGCAGGCGGAAGAGCTGAGCTATGTGTCGCCGGCCAGCGTGCAGGCCACGGTCGCGGGCAAGATCGCCGGCAATTTCTTTTCCATCGACCTGGACGACACGCGGGCGGTCATCGAATCGGTGCCCTGGGTCCGCCACGCGCAGATACGCCGCGTCTGGCCCAATGCGCTGCGCGTGCAGATAGAAGAGCAGCAGCCGCTGGCTCTCTGGAACGAAAACGAGATGATCAATAGCTGGGGCGAGGCTTTCGTCGCCAACCAGGGGGAACTGCCGGACGATGCCGACCTGCCCCAGTTGAATGGGCCGGAAAGCTCGGAACGCCTGGTGGTGCAGCGCTATGCGGAGCTGGCGCGGTGGTTTGCGCCGCTGAACCTGCGCATCGAGGAAGTGACGCTGAGCCCGCGCTACGCCTGGGAGGTCAAGCTGTCGGACGGCCTGCATCTGAGCCTGGGCCGCGATCCGGCTGCCGACGTCGCCGATCCGCACGGCCGCTCGGGCGCCTTGCCGTTCGCCGCGCGCATCGAACGTTTTGTGCAGGTCTGGCCGGCGCTCGCCCAGCGGTTGGGCGAGCGGGCCATCAGCAGTGCAGATTTACGCTACGCCAATGGTTTTGCAATCACCTTGGCCCCTGTTTCCAATACCTCTGTGAAGTAAAAACTATGACCCGTGACATCAAGGACCTGATCGTTGCACTGGATATCGGCACCAGCAAGGTGGTGGCCGTTGTCGCTGAAATATTGCCCGAAGGGCGTTTCGAGGTATTGGGCCTGGGCCAGCATGAATCGCAAGGCATGCGCAAGGGCGTCGTGGTCAATATCGAATCGACCGTCAATTCCATCCAGCGCGCGCTAGAGGAAGCCGAGCTGATGGCGGACTGCAAGATACGCGAAGTCTATACCGGCATCGCGGGCAGCCACATCACCAGCTTCAACTCCAGCGGCATGGTGGCGGTGAAGGACAAGGAAGTGACCGCCACCGACGTGGCCCGGGTCATCGAAACCGCCAAGGCGGTGAATATACCGACCGACCAGCAGGTGCTGCACGTGCTGACGCAGGAATTCATCGTCGACTCGCAAGAGGACATCCGCGAACCCATAGGCATGAGCGGCCTGCGGCTGGAGGTGCGCGTGCATATCGTGACGGGCGCCGTGAGCGCCGCCCAGAACATCGTCAAGTGCGTGCGCCGCTGCGGGCTGGAGGTGCAGGACCTGATCCTGCAGCCGCTCGCATCCAGCCTGGCCTGCCTGACTTCGGACGAGAAAGAGCTGGGCGTGGTGCTGGTCGATATCGGCGGCGGGACCACGGATGTCGCCATCTTCACGGGCGGCGCCATACGGCATACCGCCGTGGTGCCCATCGCCGGCGACCAGATCACCAGCGATATCGCCGCCATGCTGCGCACGCCCACGCCGGACGCCGAGGAAATCAAGCTGCGCTTCGGCATCGCCAAGCAGGTGTTGGCCAGCGCGGAAGAATACATCGAAGTGCCCGGCCTGGGCGACCGGCCCAACCGCCAGGTCAAGCGCCAGGCGCTGGGCGCCGTCATCGAACCGCGCGTCGAAGAGCTGTTCACCTTTGTGCAGCAGATCGTGCGCGAGTCGGGCTACGAAGACTTGCTGGCTTCCGGCGTGGTGCTGACCGGCGGCACGGCGCTGATGCCGGGCATCGTCGAACTGGCCGAGGACGTGTTTCTGAAGCCGGTGCGGGTGGCCGTGCCCGCCTACGAGGGCAGCCTGGCCGATGTCATGCACAATCCGCGTTTTTCAACGGTGATGGGCTTGCTGTCCGAAGCCCGTCTGCAGCGCGCCCGGGGGCGCAAAGTGGCCCAGCAGAAGGGCAGCTTCAAGACCTTGCTGGCGCGCATGAAAGAGTGGTTCATGAATTAGGGCCTGACGGCCCTGATGGACGGGCGAAACAAGCCTGTTCCAGGAGGCGTTTCAAATCAGGTGCGAGCCCAGGGCTGGCATTTCCTTTGAAACTATTCCGAACAACAAGCAGTACTGGGGAAGTTTTGGATTAGTCGTTTTTATGGATATGTGAGGGAGTCAATCATGATGAATTTTGAAATGCTCGATACCAGCGCCAACGGTACCGTCATCAAAGTAGTGGGCGTGGGCGGCGCGGGCGGCAATGCCGTGGCCCATATGATCCGTTCCGGCGTAAGCGGGGTTGAATTCATATGCGCCAATACGGACGCGCAGGCTTTGGCCACCAGCGAGGCGCCGGTGCAGATCCGCCTGGGCCGCACAGGACTGGGCGCCGGCGCGCGCCCCGAGCAGGGCCGCGCCGCCGCCGAAACGGCGCGCGAGGAAATCCGTGCGGCGCTGACCGGCGCGCACATGGTGTTCATCACCGCCGGCATGGGCGGCGGCACCGGGACCGGCGCCGGCCCCGTCGTGGCGGAAGTCGCCAAGGAACTTGGCATTCTGACGGTCGGGGTGGTGACCAAGCCCTTCGCCTTCGAAGGCGCCAAGCGCATGAAGATGGCCGAGGATGGCATTGCGGAGCTGTCCAAGCATGTGCATTCGCTGATCGTGGTCCTGAACGAAAACCTGTACGACCTGATGGACGACGATGCGACGCAGGAAGACTGCTTCAAGTCCGCCGACGACGTGCTGCACAATGCATGCGCGGGCATTGCCGAGATCATCAACGTCGAAGGCAATGTGAACGTCGACTTCGAGGACGTCAAGACCATCATGGGCGAACAGGGCCAGGCCATGATGGGCACCTCCATTGCGGCGGGCGCCGACCGCGCCCGCGTGGCGGCCGAACGCGCCATAGCATGCCCTCTGCTGGAAGGCGTCGACTTGCACGGTGCGCGCGGCATGCTGGTGAACATCACCGCCAGCCGCACCTTGAAGATGCGGGAAACCCGCGAAATCATGGACACCATACGCAGCTACGCCGCGGACGATGCCACCATCGTGTTCGGTACGGCTTACGACGAGTCCATGGGCGAAAACCTGCGCGTCACGGTCGTGGCCACGGGCCTGGGCCGTTCGGTCGCGCGACCCCAACTGGTGCAGAAGTCCCACGAGGAATTGCGCACCGGCACCGACAACCTGTCCTACATGGGCGGTCACGACTTCGGCAACGCGGAAGTTCCCGCTGTCATCCGCAACCCGCGCAGCCAGGCTACGGCCCAGGTGCGCGCCCTTGAAACCGCCGGTATGGATCACTTCGACATTCCGGCTTTCCTGCGCAAGCAGGCCGACTGATCAGCTTTCGGGATCAGCCGTCTGTTTTGCCTCTCACATGTTCGCCGGGCCATGGACCCGGCTGGACGACCGATAGGCGCACCCCCATTTCCCCAGGGCGGTGCGCCGTCGCGTATGGCGCCTTCCGCATGGCGTCTTCTGAAGCCGATTGAAACAGAAGGTTTAATAGTCCAGTCCTGATTCGGTTACACTATAGGGTAGCGAATCAGTCTGAATTTGTTCAGCAAAAGAATATGTTACGTCAACGCACCATACAGAAGGCCATCAGTACCAAAGGCGTCGGCCTGCACTCCGGACGCAGGGTCGAGATCACCCTGCGTCCCGCCGCGCCCAATACTGGCATTGTCTTTCATCGCGTTGACCTGCCGGAAGTCGTCGATCTACCGGCAAAAGCCGATCAGGTCGGCAATACCCGCATGGCTTCGGTGCTGCAGCAGGGCGATGTGCGTGTTTCCACGGTGGAACACCTGATGTCCGCGCTGGCCGGCCTGGGCATCGACAACCTGCATGTGGACCTGACGGCCGAGGAAGTGCCCATCATGGACGGCAGCGCCGGGACTTTCGTCTATCTGCTGCGCTCGGCGGGCCTGCAAGAGCAGGCGGCGCCCAAGCAGTACCTGCGGGTCCTGAAGACCGTCGAGGTGCGCGAAGGCGAAGGCGCGGACCTGAAGTGGGCGCGCCTCGAACCCTACGACGGCTTCGCGCTGTCTTTCGCCATCGATTTCCGCCACCCCGCCATCGATTCCACGGCCAATTTCGCCGAAGTGGATTTCGAAAAGGATTCCTACGTCAAGACCATCGCGCGCGCGCGCACCTTCGGTTTCGTCAGCGAGGTCGAAGCCTTGCGCGCCGCGGGTCTTGCACGCGGCGGCAGCCTGGACAACGCCATCGTCATGGACGAATACCGCGTGCTCAATTCCGACGGCCTGCGCTATGACGATGAATTCGTGAAACACAAGATATTGGACGCCATCGGCGACCTTTATCTCATCGGCAAGCCGCTGGTCGCGCGCTATGTGGCTTGCAAATCGGGTCACAGCCTGAACAACCAGTTGGCCAGGACACTGCTGGCGCAGCAGGACTGCTGGGAGCTGGTGACCTATGAATCCACGGCGGCGGCTCCCAAGGCCTTCGCGCACGAGTGGAAATTCGCCTGAGGCGTTGGCAGGCCCTAGCGGTGATGGTTCAGCAGGCGCCCGATGGCGTCGGCCAGGGGCCCGGGCCGCAAGTTGTCGCGCAGCTCATCGAAGGCGTCCAGGGCCGCGTTATCCAGCGGGATGACCTGGCGGGCGGCTGTTTTTGTCTGGCTTTGCCATAGGCCGGCTTGAACCCTGACCTGGATTTCGTTAAGGTTCCATCCGCTTTCATGCAATAGGCGCACAATGCGGGGCGCAAGCTGCCGCAGTTTCGACGCATAGGCGGCGCTGGGAACCGCCAGGGTGATTTGCTGTCTTTCTATGCGGGCCACCTTGCATACCGCCGCAAGCGGGGGCGGCAGCGCGGCGCGCGCGATTTGCTCCGCCTCGAGCAGTCTGCGCGCGGCGCCCAGCACCTGGGCGCCTTGCTGGTCGCCGACCAGCCAGCTGGCCGCCAGTGTGGCGGGCGTGGCATCGTTGCGCGGCCGTCGCGCGTGGTTGCGGAACATGCGGGTCTTCAAGAATTTAAAGTGGAATGTTTTATTTATGCGTAGCAGGTTTGTTGATTCTAACGCGAGGGGCATACGCTGGGCCTTGTTGGCGGGCATTGCCGCGGTGGCCATGGGCGCATCGGCGGCTGCCGGCGCCTGGGTGCAGTCGCAGCTGGATAAAAAGCCCGTGCTCAGCGCCGAGCAGGAACACGCGATTGCGGAACTGGCGGCGCGGGATTCGGAATATGTGCGCCAGAATGTCAATCTGCTGGCCAGCAAGGTGGGCGATCTGCAAGCCAGGCTCATCGCCATGGACGGCCTGAGCAAGCGCGTGGCTCAGGCCGCCGGCGTGTCCTATACGGATCCGGAAGTGCACGCCAGCCTGGAGCAGGGCGCCGCGCCCGTCATGGACTACATCACCACGGAATACGGCGCCGCCTGGTCGGCGGAAGGCCTGGGGCGGCAGCTCGACAGCCTGGCCCAGCGCCTGGCCGACCAAAAGGACTGGCTGGCCATGCTGGACCTAGTGCTGACCAAGCGGCTCGGCGCGGAAGAGGCCCTGCCCACTTATATGCCGGTGAATTATCCCTATCTCAGCTCTTCTTTCGGCTGGCGCCGCAATCCGGTGACGGGGCGCCACACCATGCACGAAGGCCTGGACTTCGCGGCGCCCAGGGGCACCCCCATCCATGCCGCTTCCGGGGGCGTGGTCACCGAGGCCCGCTACGTGCCGGGTTATGGCAAGCTGGTGGAGCTGAATCACGGCAACGGCCTGATCACCCGTTATGCGCACGCTTCTTCCCTTGCGGTCAAAACGGGCGATCTGGTGGAAAAAGGCCAGATGATCGCCAGGGTGGGTTCCACGGGCAGATCCACCGGGTCGCACCTGCATTTCGAGGTGCGCATGGCGGGCCACGCGCTGGACCCCACACTGTTTTTGGCCAAGCCGCAGAGCGAGGAGCAATTGCTGGTGGACGCGGGACGGAGTGTTGAAGCCATTGCCTCGCAGGTGCGTTAAACTGTATCGTTTTCCTGCGGTTTTATCCGCCAACCCGACAATACTAGTATGGGAGCGCCGTTTGCGCGGCCAGCGCCCATCGCCGACACAAGAATGGTTTCTCTGCTAAAAAAGCTCATAGGTAGCCGTAACGACCGCATACTGAAGCAGTACAGGAAGCTCGTCGCGCAGGTCAACGCGCTCGAGCCCGCCATGGCGGCGCTGACCGACGAAGGGCTTGCCGCCAAGACCGTCGAGTTCCGCAAGCGCCACGCGGATGGCGCCTCGCTGGACGACCTGCTGCCCGAGGCTTTCGCCACCGTGCGCGAGGCCAGCAAGCGGGTGTTCGGCATGCGGCATTTCGATGTCCAGCTTCTGGGCGCCATTGCGCTGCATAATGGCAAGATCGCGGAAATGCGCACGGGCGAAGGCAAGACGCTGATGGCGACGCTGGCCGTCTACCTGAACGCCATTGCGGGCAAGGGCGTGCATGTGGTCACGGTCAACGACTACCTGGCGCGGCGCGACGCCGAATGGATGGGGCGTTTGTACAACTTCCTGGGCATGAGCGTGGGCGTGGTCGTGCCGCAGCAGGAAAACGAGGAAAAAAGGGCCGCCTATGCGGCCGATATTACATACGGCACCAATAACGAGTACGGCTTCGATTATCTGCGCGACAATATGGAATACCGCGCCGAGGACCGCCGCCAGCGTCCCCTGCATTACGCCATCGTCGACGAGGTCGACTCCATCCTGATCGATGAAGCCCGCACGCCGCTGATCATTTCCGGCCAGGCCGAGGACAACACCGAGCTCTACATACGCATGAATGTGGTGCCGCCCATGCTGGTGCGCATGGCCGCCGAGCCCAAGCCGCACGAGCCCGAGCCCGAAGGGGACTTCTGGGTCGACGAGAAAGGCCAGCAGGTGCATCTGTCCGAGGCCGGCCAGATCAAGGCGGAACAGATACTCGTCCAGATCGGCCTGCTCAAGGAAGGCGAATCGCTTTACGATCCGCGCAATATTTCGCTGGTCCACCACTTGATGGTGGCCTTGCGCGCCCACAACCTGTTTTTCCGCGACCAGCAGTATGTGGTGCAGAATGGCGAAGTGGTCATCGTCGACGAGTTCACCGGCCGCTTGATGGCGGGCCGGCGCTGGTCGGACGGGCTGCACCAGGCCGTGGAAGCCAAGGAAGGCGTCAGCATCCAGAACGAAAACCAGACCCTGGCATCGATCACCTTCCAGAATTATTTCCGCATGTACGCCAAACTGGCCGGCATGACCGGCACGGCGGACACGGAAGCCTATGAGTTCCAGGAAATCTATTCGCTGGAAACCGTCATCATCCCCACCAACCGCCCCATGATACGGGTGGATCAGAACGATCAGGTCTTCAAGACCGACGTCGAAAAATACAATGCCATCCTGGCGGATATCAAGGACTGCCATGAACGCGGCCAGCCCGTGCTGGTAGGCACCACCAGCATCGAGAACTCCGAACGCCTGTCGGGCCTGCTGGCCAAGGCCAAGCTGCCGCACGAAGTGCTCAATGCCAAGCAGCACGCCCGCGAAGCCGAAATCGTCGCCGAGGCGGGCAAGCCCGGGCACATCACCATCGCCACCAACATGGCCGGCCGCGGCACCGATATCGTGCTGGGCGGCAGCGTGGAAAAACAGGTCGATCTGCTGCGCGCGGACGGCTCTTTGTCGCCCGAGCAGAAAGAAGAGCGGATCGCCGTCATCAAGGCGGAATGGGCGCCGGCCAACGAAGCCGTCAAAGCCGCGGGCGGCTTGCGCATCATCGGCACGGAACGCCACGAATCGCGGCGCATCGACAATCAGCTGCGCGGGCGCGCGGGCCGCCAGGGGGATCCGGGCTCTTCGCGCTTCTATCTGTCGCTGGAAGATTCGCTGATGCGCATCTTCGCCGGCGACCGTGTGCGCGCCATCATGGAACGCCTGCGCCTGCCCGAAGGCGAACCCATAGAAGCCAGGATGGTATCCAGGTCCATCGAGTCGGCGCAGCGCAAGGTCGAGGCGCGCAACTTCGATATCCGCAAGCAATTGCTGGAATACGACGACGTCGCCAACGATCAGCGCAAAGTGCTCTATGCGCAGCGCAACGAGGTCCTGGAAACGGAAGACGTCTCCGAAACCATCCACAATCTGCGCGTGGCTGCGATCAGCGAACAGTTCCGGTCTTATATCCCGGAAGACTCCATGGAAGAGCAATGGGATGTTCCGGGCTTGCAGGCCGCCCTGGAAGCCGAATGGCAGATTTCCATGCCTTTGGTGGACATGCTCGAAAAAGAGCCCAGCCTGACCGACGATGATCTGCTGGAGCGCGTCATCGCCGAAGGCGAACGCCTGTACCAGGCCAAGGTGGATCTGGTCGGCAAGCAGGGCTGGGCGCCGTTCGAGCGTTCGGTGCTGCTGCAATCCATCGATACCAACTGGCGCAGCCATTTGTCCGCGCTCGACCACTTGCGCCAAGGCATACATCTGCGCGGCTATGCACAGAAGGATCCCAAGCAGGAATACAAGCGCGAAGCTTTCGAGCTGTTTTCAGACATGCTGAACCGCATCCGCAACGAAGTGGTGCGCGTGCTGATGACGGTGCGCATACAGTCGGCCGAGCAGGTGGAAGTCGAAGAGGCGGAACCCAAGCTGGAGCATGTCACCTATCACCATTCCGATTATGATGCGGCGCTCAGCGGCGCGGACCCCGGTCTGGATCAGGTGGCGACCCGGCAGCCCGCCGCGGCTCCCGCGGGCAGCGTGCCGAAGGTGGGCCGCAACGACCCGTGCCCTTGCGGCAGCGGCAAGAAATACAAACACTGCCACGGCAGGCTGGCTTGAAATAGTCTTGGCGCCGGCGGCCTTGGGCCGGGCGCCTGCCGCCATGCCGGGGATTTTCTTAAATGGCCTTTACCTGAACGAATGAATGGGGCGACTGCGTCGCAATCGGATTGCGCAGTGGCCGGCCAAAACCGGCGAGTTCGATTTCGAAGCGGTCTCCGGGACGGGTGGCGATGCCGTCGGCGAAACTCAATGTGGCGGTGCCGAAGAAGTGCGCATGGATATCGCCGGGCCTACGGAAACCGGGGTATTTGAAGTGGTGGTGCTCCAGATTGGCCAGGGAGTGCGCCATGTTGGCCTCGCCGGTCAGGAACGGTTTGGCCCAGAGCTTCTTGCCGTCGCGGATGATGCGCGATTCGCCTTCCAGGTGGCTGGGCAGCTCGCCCACATAAATTTCAGGGCCGAAGCTGCAGGCGCGCAGTTTGGAGTGGGCCAGCCACAGGTAGTTGAACCGTTCGGTGACGTGATCGGAGAATTCGTTGCCGACCGCGAAACCGATCCGAACCGGCTGGCCCGAAGGGGCGATGATGTACAGGCCCACCAGCTCGGGTTCTTCGCCGGCGTCCTGAGCGAAACCGGGGTAGGGGATATCTTGCTCGGGGGGCACGACGATGGAGCCGTCGCCTTTATAGAACCATTCGGGCTGTACCCCTTCGGCGCCGGGGGCGGGCTTGCCGCCTTCCAGGCCCATTTTGAACATCCGCATCGAGTCGGTCAGGTTTTCTTCGCTCGTATCGAGTTTGACGTGCATGGCATCGCGCGTGTCGGCGCTGCCCAGGTGGGTGAGGCCCGTGCCGCTGACCAGGCAATGGGCGGGATCGGGATGGGTCAGGGGGGGCAGCAGGCGTTTGGAGGCGATCAGGTCCTGGTAGGACAAGACTTCCTCGCCCAGATTCTGCTGGATCAGTGAGGCCAGGGAAATATCATGCTGGATGGCGCCGAGCGCCAGCGCATAGACGCCGCCCACCGCATCGATGACGCTCACGCGATCGCTGTCGTCGACCAGACCCGCCTTGACGCCGTCGTTGTGCTGAAATTGAATCAATCGCATATCGTCTCCTTTTATTCGATGATGTTGAACTGGTCCAGGTATTTGGCGGACAGCGTCAGGCCCAGGCCGGGCTTGTGGTCGTCGAGTTGGAGATAGCCGTTTTCCGGCGCGGGGTCGCCCTCGAAGATGTAGTAGAACAGTTCGTTGCCCACTTCCACGTCGTGCACCGGAAAGAACTCCGACATGGGCGAGGCGAGCGTGGACATGGTCAGATGATAGTTGTGCATCTGGCCGGCGTGAGGGATGACGGGCACGCTGTAGGCCTCGGCTAGCGCATTCACCTTGTGGGCCGCGGTGATGCCGCCCACGCGGTTGGTGTCGTACTGAATGACCGACACCGCGCGTTTGTCGAGCAGTTGGCGAAAGCCATGGCTGGTGAATTCGTGTTCGCCACCCGAAATGGGAATGCTGGTGAGTTGGTTCAGTTCCGCGTAGCCATCGATGTCGTCGGCGATGACGGGCTCTTCCAGCCAGCGCGGCTCGAAGCGTTCGAGTTTGGGAAGAATGCGCTTGGCGTATTCCAGATTCCAGCCCATGTAGCATTCAAGCATCAGGTCGACGTCGTAGCCGATGACTTCGCGCACGGCCTCGACGCTGTCGAGGTTCTTGCGCACGCCGGCGGGGCCGTCCTTGGGGCCGTAGCCGAAGCGCATCTTCATGGCGGTAAAGCCTTGATCCAGGTACGACTGCGCTTCGCGCTGCATTTCCTTCAGATCGCTGCGATACAGTTTCGAGGCGTAGCAGGGAATCTTTTCCTTGGTGCGCCCTCCCAGGAGCTTGAACACCGGACGTCCCGTGGCTTTGCCCATCAGGTCCCACAGGGCGATGTCGACGGCGGAGATGGCCGCCATGGCCACGCCTTTGCGGCCCCACGCCAGCGTCGAACGGTACATGCGCTGCCACAAGTATTCGTAATCGAAGGGGTCGTGGCCGATGACCAGCGGCATCAGGTATTGGTCGATGACCTGCTTGGCGATGCGCGGCGCGAGCGCCACGTTGCCGATGCCCACATGGCCGTCATCGGTTTCTACTTCGACCACGGTCCAGCCGTGGAAGCGGAACGATCCCATGGAATCGCCGCGGTCCCACAGTTGATCCATGGCATTGGCGCAGAAATTCGCTTGCGGGGGAACGGTTTTGCCTTTCCATTCAAAAACGCGCGCGCGTACGTTGGTAATTTTCACCTGGTGCTCCGGGGTGTTAAGGGTTTTAGCGGTTTTGTTCGAGATAGGACAGGCCCATGCGCGCGGCGATCAGGAAGGCGTTTTTCGTGGCGGTGACGTTGGCCTGGTTCATGCCGGCGATGTCGTAGGCCGTGCCGTGCGCGGGCGTGGTGATGGGGATGGGCAGTCCGCCCTGGACGGTGACGCCTTTTTCGAAGCCCATCAGCTTGATGGCGATCTGGCCCTGGTCGTGATACATCGTGACGATGGCGTCGACTTGCTTGTCGCGCGCTTTCAGGAAAATAGTGTCGGCCGGGTAGGGTCCCAGTACCGCATAGCCCAGCGCATTGAGTTCGTTCACGGCCGGTTTGATGATGTCGATTTCCTCGCGCCCGCATGAGCCGCCGTCACCGCCGTGGGGATTGAGTGCGGCCACCGCTACGCGCGGAGCATGGTTGCCCGCGGCCTTGAGCGAGTCGTAGATCAGCCGGCTGGCCTGCACGATGCGCTCCTGCGTGATGTAGGAGGCTGCTTCCTTGAAGGGCACATGCGACGACACGCGCGAGGTCCACAGGCCGTCGAGCGTGTTGAACTCGCAGAAGTAACCGTCCACTTTCAGGTAGTCGGCGAAATAGTGCAGCTCGTCTTCGAAGCCCATGCCCGATTGCCTCATGGCGTGCTTGTTCAGAGGCGCGAAGCAGATGGCGTCGATGTGGCGCGCCAGCACCGCGTCCATGCACTGGTCGAGCACCTTCAGGACGGAGGCGCCCCCGGCGGGGTCGGCCTTGCCAATCTGGACCTGCGCCGGATCGATGCTGCGCACTTCCGCGAACAGCGGCAGGTCGCAGGCCGAGGAGCGCGCCGCGGCCAGGCTGCCGATAGAGCGGGTAGCGACCGTCAGGCCGGCGGTTTTCTGGCCTTGCTCCCATAGCCAGCGGTCGCCCACCAGCACAATGTTGGCCTGCGCCAGGCATTGCGGGTCGCTGAGCAGCTTGGCGATGAGTTCGGGGCCGATGCCGGCGGGGTCGCCCAGGGTGAGCGCGACAGTGGGTTTCCGGGTTTGCATGAGATGAGTTTCCATAGGGATCCAAGTGGATGGCGCGCTAGACGGCAGCCGGCGTGCGCCGTTTGAACAAACGGCCGATCAGCGGCAGGCAGGCCATGGCCAGGCCGGCGGTGGTCAGTGTGCCGGCCAGGCCGTTGGACCAGAAGATGCCCAGACTGCCGCCCGAGAACAGCATGGACTGGCGGAACGCGTCTTCGGCCTTGTCGCCCAGGACGGCGGCCAGGATGAGCGGAGCGATGGGATAGCCCAGTTTCTTGAATAGATAGCCGTACAGGCCGAAAACCAGCATCAGGGCGACGTCGAACAGCGATTGATTGACGGCGTAGGCGCCGATGCTGCAGATGATCACGATGATGGGGGCGATGATCGAGAACGGGATGCGCAGGATCGCGGCGAACAGGGGGATGGTCGCCAGGACGATGATCAGGCTGACCACATTGCCCAGGTACATGCTGGCGATCAGGCCCCACACGAAATCTTTCTGCTCGAGGAACAGGGTCGGGCCGGGCTGCAATCCCCAGATCATGAAGCCGCCCAGCATGACGGCCGCCGTGGCCGACCCCGGGATGCCCAGGGTGAGCATGGGCAGCAAGGCGCTGGTGCCGGCCGAGTGGTCGGCGGTTTCGGGGGCGATCACGCCTTCGAGTTCGCCTTTGCCGAAGTTGTCGCCGTTCTTGGAGGTGCGCTTGGCGACGCTGTAGCTGAGGAAGGAGGCCGCGGTGGGGCCGCCGGGCGTGATCCCCATCCAGCAGCCGATGGCCACGCTGCGCAGCCACGTGGCCCAATAGCGCGGCAGCTTCTTCCAGGTTTCCCAGATGATGCGGGGCGTCAGGCGGGTTTGTTCCCCCTTGAACACCAGTCCTTCTTCCACCGTGCACAGGATTTCGCCGATGCCGAACAGACCGATGACCGCAATTTCGAAGCTGATGCCGCGCAGCAACTCGGTAAAGCCGAAAGTCAGGCGCAAATTGCCCGAGACGGTGTCCATGCCCACGGCGGCGATGGCGAAGCCTATCATCATCGAGGCGACGGTTTTGAGCGCGGGGGTTTTGGTCAGGCCGATGAAGCTGCCGAAAGCCAGCACGTACACCGCGAAGAATTCGGGGGAGCTGAAGCTGAGCGCGAATTTGGCGATATAGCCCGACAGGAAGGTGATGAGCAGCACGCCGACCAGCGCGCCCAGCAGAGCGCTGGTGAAGGCGGTGGCCAGCGCCTCGCCGGCGCGGCCTTGGCGTGCCAAGGGGTAGCCGTCGAAGGTGGTGGCGACCGATGAGGGCTCGCCGGGGATGTTGAAGATGACCGAGGTGACCGAGCCGCCGAACAGCGCACCCCAGTACATGCACGACAGCAGAATGATGGCCGAGACGGGCTCCATCGAGAAGGTGATGGGCAGCAGCAGCGTGACCCCATTGGGCGCGCCCAGGCCGGGCAGCACGCCGACCAGTATGCCCAGCAGCACACCCACGACCATCAGCATGATGTGGTACCACGACAGCACCACACCCATGCCGTGCATGAGCAGATCGAATTGTTCCATAGTGTGTTGCGCGAAAAGGAGGTTACAGAGTCAGCCAGCCGGCGAACGGTCCCGCGTAGAGCGGGACTTCGAACCAGACGGTGAAGATGAAATAGGCCGCGATCGGCACGCCGATCGAGACGGCCAGTATCTTTTTCAGGCTGTAGCGGCGTCCGTCTTCGGCCATGCGCCACATGAACCAGGCGATGAAGAGCGCCGAGGACACATACATGCCGGCGGCCGGCATGAGCGCGACGAAAACGCAAATGGGGATGAGCACAGCCAGGACTCGGCCCAACTGCGCTCTGGTGGTGAGATCGGCGGCCCCCTTGCGCCAATTGCGAAGGATGTTGAGGGCTGTGCCCAGGCTGGACAGGGCAAGCAGCAAGCCGATATAGAACGGGAAATAGCCAGCCTGAGGACCGGCGTCATCCCATCCTGTGCCTTGTTCCAGGCTGCCGATCATGACGATGCCGCCCAGCACGATCAGCGACGCGGAGGTGAAGAGTCCACCGGCACGCAGCGAGAGGCCGCCGCTTTGACGTTCGGTTGCTGTTTCCTTGCTCACGATTCCAGTTCCTGCGCGGTTATGAAGGGTGCGTCAATCGCGCAACCAGCCTGCTGCTTTGAAGATTTCCTGCGATTGCCTATAGTCGTGCTCGATGTACTGCTTGAATGCGTCGCCCGACAGGAAGCTGGGCACCAGGGCGCCGCGTTCGAGGTATTCCTTGAACTCGGGCGTATCCGTGACTTTCTTCAAGAGGTCGACATAGAACTGGCGCTGCGTGTCAGTCACGCCCCCCGGCATGAAGACAGTGCGCGGGAAGCGAAACTCGCTGATCTTCATGCCTTGCGATACGCAGGTGGGCACGTCGGACCAGGCTTGCGTATCGGTAACCTTCTTGGTGTAGACCATGGGCTCCTTGCTGAACACGCACATGGGCCGCACTTGGCCGGCGCGCCACTGGGACAGGCTTTCCGACGGGTTGTTGGTGTTCGAGGCGATGTGGCCGCCGGCCAGTTGGGTCGATGCTTCGCCGCCGCTCTTGAAGGGCACGTAGGTGAACTTGGCGCCCTCGTTCTTGTTGATCAGCATGGTGAGGGTCTGGTCCACGTCTTTGGACTGGCTGCCGCCCATGATGTACTTGGAAGGATCCTTCCTGGCGGCGTCGATGTATTCCTTGGCCGTCTTGAACGGGTTGTTCGCGCTCACCCAGAGAATGAAATCGTCTTGCGCGACGCTGGCTACGGGGGTCAGATCCGTCCATTTATAGCCCAGCTTGGCCACCATGGGCAGCAGATAGGCGTTGTTGGTGCCGACGATGATCTTGTGGGGGTCGCCCTTGGCCAGCTTGACGTCGAGGAACCCTTCGGCGCCATTGCCCCCGCCCTTGTTCACCACCACGGTGTTGGCATCCATGAGCTTGTGCTTGGTGATAATGGACTGGATCAAGCGGGCGAGCTGATCGGTGCCGCCGCCTGGGCCGGCCGCCACGATGATTTCGACGTTTTTCGCGGGCTTCCAGGCGTCGGCGGCCATGGTTTGGAATGACAGCGAAGCGGCGGCGAGGCCGGCGCACAGTGCGCCGAGGCGCAGGGAATTGCGGGGTAGGCTTAGCATGGAGTCTCCTGGCTTATTAACTTATTAATGATGTGTGGCCTAAGCAGTATGGGCAAAGATGTGATAGCTTAATAATGAAAAAATCAAATAGGGCGATAACTCAAAGTGATACCCAACGCCGCCATACTATTCAATCGGCTGCGCATGCGCCAGCTGGGCTTGCTGCTGGCTATCCACGAGCATCATTCCTTGCGCAAGGCGGCCGAACAGATCGGTCTGACGCAGCCTGCCGCCACCAAGATGTTGCGCGAAATGGAAGAGGCCGTCGGGTTGCGGCTGTTCGATCGGTCCAGCCGAGGCATGGCCATGACCATCTACGGCGAAGTGCTGATGCGCTATGCGCAGGGGGTGTATGCCGATCTGGGCGGGGTGCGCGATGAATTGGTCGCCATCAAATCGGGCAATATCGGCAAGGTGCGCATCGGCGCCATCATGGCGCCGGCGCCGCAGTTGCTGACCGACACGCTGCTTCGCCTGAAGCGCCAGCATCCCCACCTGGTGCCCAATGTCCAGATCGACACCAGCGATATGCTCATCACCGCGTTGCTGCAAGATCGGCTGGATGTGGCCATTGGCCGCGTTCCCGACAACTGGGACAGCCGCGAATTGGTTTTCGAGCCGCTCGGAGAAGAGGCTTTGTCCATCGTAGCCAATCCCGCCAATCCCGAGGTGCGCAATCGCAAGACCACTTTGCAAAGACTGGCGAAGTGCGCTTGGGTCTTGCAGGCGCATCCCAGCCCCATGCGCAAGGTCATCGAACTGGTGTTCATGGAGGCAGGCATCGCGCTGCCCCTCAACATTCTCGAGACCTCTTCGATGCTGCTGACCTCTTCAGTGCTGCGGCAGTCCGACATGCTGGCCGTCATGCCCACGCTGGTGGCGCGCCATTATGAAGAGCGCAAGACACTCAGTATCGTGCCGTGGCCGATCAAGCGCCGCCTGGCGCCGTTCGGCATCATTACGCGCAAGGGGCGCGTACACAGCCCCGCCACGCAAGCCTTTATTCAAGAACTAAAGAATGGGGCCGCTTCGGTCGGTCAGGATTGACGCCCTGCGCGATCCGAAGAAGAACCGCTCGGCGAGAACCGCTCGGCGGCGGATGATTGTCTGCGAGACTATGTTCTGGTCGAAGGAACAGCGTGACTTAAAGCAGAAACAGCGTGGCCAGGCCCAGGAAGACGAAGAAGCCCAGGGAGTCAGTGGCGAAGGTCAGCAACACCGACGATCCCATGGCCGGGTCCTTGCCGAAGCGGTCGCGCAGCATGGGAATGAGCACTCCCAGCGCGGCGCCGATCAGCATATTACAGATCATGGCGGCCATCATGACGCCTGCGATGGCGATTGAATCGGAGATCGCCCACGCAAAGGTGGCGGCGACGATGCTGCCGCAAGTCCCGACGAGGAAAGTGACCAGCAGCTCGCGCTTGACCAGTTGCCAGGAATTGGAACCGCTGACCCGGCCCACCGCCAGCGCGCGTATGATCATGGTCATGGTCTGATTGCCGGAATTGCCGCCTATGCCGGCGACGATGGACATCAGGAAGGCCAGTATCACGATGTGGCTGACGGTGTCTTCGAAGCGCGAGGCGACGAAGGAAGCCACCGAAGCGGTGAACAGGTTGACCAGCAGCCATGGCGCGCGGTTGCGCAATGCGTCCAGCACCGGTGCGAAAATATCTTCTTCCTGCAGGCCGGCCCGCGACAGGGCCTGTTCCTGCGAGTCTTCCTGAATGACGTCCACCACTTCGGAAATCGTCACCCGGCCGATGAGGCGGCCCTGATCGTCCACCACCGGCGCGGACACCAGGTCGTAGCGCTCGAAGGCGCCGGCCGCGTCGGCGTCCGAGTCCAGCGGGTTGAGCGCCAGGTAGTCGGTGACCATGACCGACGAGACCAGCACTTCGGGCTCGCGCACCAGCAGGGTGGTCAGCGGCAGCGTGCCTCGCAGCTTGTCCTGGCGGTCGACCACGAAGATCTGGTCGGTGTGGTCGGGCAATTCATGCAGGCGGCGCAGATAGCGCAAGACCACTTCCAGCGACACGTCTTCCCGGACACGCACCATGTCGAAATCCATGATGGCGCCCACCGTGTCTTCGGGGTAGCCCATGGCTTCGATCAATTGCGCGCGCTCTTCGTCGGTCAGGCCTTTTTGCACTTCGGCGATGACGGCGGCGGGCAGGTCCGGCACCAGGTCGGCGATCTCGTCGGCGTCCATGGTGCCGGTCGCCGCGATCAGGTCCTGGTGGTCCATGGACTCGATCAGCGACTCGCGCGCCCAATCGTCGACCTCCAGCAGCACGTCGGCGTCGTGCTCGGCGCTGACCAGTTGCCACACCGCCTGGCGCTCATGGACGGGCAGGGATTCCAGTATGAAGGCGATGTCGGCCGGGTGCAGGTCGTTGACGATGGCCTTTATTTCATTTTCGTGCTGCCGGTGCAGCAGGCCCTCGAGGAGATTGGACTTGTCGTCCTCCTCGTACTGGCGGCGCGCGAGCGCTTCGACGACTTCCTGGCGCTTGAGTATGGACTGCAAGCGCTGCAGGGCGAGTTGCGCGTCCTCGGGCTCAAGGCGGCGCGGGATCGTGATCGGCACGCCCTCAGCCTGGACAGGTTGATCCGACATAGGCTGACTCTGCGATTAGACGGGCGGAAGGGGACGGCGCTTGCGCTGGTCGTCGGTGGCGACGTAAGTGAGTGTGGCTTCGGTGACTTTCACGACTTCCAGCTCGAGGCGCTGGCGCTCGGCGTAGACTTCGACCGATATGGTGACGGAGGTGGTGCCGACCTTGATGATCTCGGCATAGAAACTGAGCAGATCGCCCACGAAAACGGGCTGCTTGAAGGTGAAAGAGTTCACCGCCACGGTGGCTACGCGGCCGCCTGCGCGGCGCGTGGCGGGGATGGACCCGGCGATATCCACTTGCGCCATGATCCAGCCCCCGAAGACATCGCCATGGATATTGGCGTCGGACGGCTGAGGCATGACGCGCAGGACGGCGTGCCGCTCCGGCGGCGGCAGAACGGTGAGGCTACGGTCGGTATTCAATCTTGCGGCTCCGGCAGAAAAAGAATGGCGGGTGATGCGCGGGGTCAGGGCCGGCCGGCCGCCAGCCACTGGCTTGCGAGCTCCACCCAGTAGCTCGCCCCCAAGGGGATCAGGTCATCGTTGAAATCGTAGCTGCCGTTGTGCAGCATGCAGGGCCCCATGCCATGGCCGGCGCTGCGGTGATCGCCCTGGCCGTTGCCTATCCAGACATAACAGCCGGGCTTTTCCTTGAGCATGAACGCGAAGTCTTCCGCGCCCATCGAAGGGCGTATGGCCTGGTCGACATTGCTTTCCCCCACGATGCCCGCGAGCACCCGGGCGCAGAAAGCGGCTTCCCGGTCGTGATTGACGGTGGGCGGATATTTGCGATGGAACGCGAATTCCGTGTCGCAGTTCAGCGCGCGGCCCGTATGCTCGACGATTTCGGCCATGCGCCGCTCAATCAAGTCCAGGGCCTGGTCGGAAAAGGTGCGCACCGTGCCGCGCAAGCTCGCGTCGTTGGGTATGACGTTGTCGGCGGACCCGGTGTGTATCTGGGTGATGCTGAGCACCGCGGGTTCCAGCGGATCGCGGTCGCGCGAGACGATGGTTTGCAGGCTTTGCGCCATCTGGACGGCGCCCATGACCGGGTCGACGCCCAGATGCGGCATGCCGCCATGCGCCCCCTTGCCCTGAAGCGTGATCTCGAAGGTATTGCTGGAAGCCATCATGGGGCCGGCCACCACGCCGAAGGCGCCCACCGCCATGCCGGGCCAGTTGTGCATGCCGAACACCGCCTCCATTGGAAAGCGCGTGAACAGGCCGTCGTCTATCATGGCCTTCGCGCCGCTGAAGCCTTCTTCCGCGGGCTGGAATATGACATAGACCGTGCCGTCGAAGTCGCGCCGGGCGGCCAGGTAGCGGGCGGCGGCCAGCAGCATGGCCGTATGGCCGTCATGGCCGCAGGCGTGCATTTTCCCGGGATGCCTGCTGGCGTGCTCGAAGGTGTTGGCCTCTTGCATGGGCAGCGCGTCCATGTCGGCGCGCAAGCCCAAGGCGCGCCCATTCTGCGTCTTGCCGTGTATGACGCCGACTACGCCCGTGACGCCTATGCCCCGGTGCGCCGGTATGCCCCAGGATTCCAGCAACTGCGCCACCAGATCGGCCGTCCGGACCTCTTCGTAGGCGAGTTCCGGATGCGCATGGATGTCTCGGCGGATGGCGGTGATTTCCGGTTTCCAGCCTACGATAGCGTCGACCAGCTTCATGATTGCGCTCCTGTGTATGCGTTTCCTGTCAATAAAACATTGCGCCTGCGCCAGCGTATCACCAAATCGGCGCCGTGCCGACCCGGCCGGCCATTCTAATGGACGGCCTCAGTCTTTTTTCAGATGGGGCCGTATCATCGCGTCCAGCGCGGGCGCGGTATGGCTGTTGCCGGCGTACACATAGCCTTTGACCGGCCAGGGGTCGCGGTGGTACATGTCTTCGCAGACGCCTCCGGCCTCGCGCACGATAACTGTGCCCGCCGCCACATCCCATGGCGCCAACCCCATTTCCCAATAGGCGTCGTAGCGTCCGCAGGCGACCCAGGCCAGATCCAGGGCCGCGGCCCCCAGCCGGCGCACCCCCCGTGTCGCCGTGATGGCCTGGTGCAGGGTGGGCATGTATTGTTCGGCGAAAGAAAAATCACGGAAAGGGAAGCCCGTGCCGACCACCGATTCGGCCAGCTTTTCAGTGGGCGAACAATTGATGCGGTGCTCGTTCATCCATGCGCCCACGCCATGCATGGCGGAAAAGAGCTCTTCCCGGTTGGGATCGTAGACGACCCCGATGACGGGCGTGTCCTGCCGCAGCGGTTCGCCGCCCGAGACCACCGTGCCGGCATGGGCGACCAGCGCGATCGACACCGCATACTGCGGTATCCCATGCAGGAAATTCGTGGTGCCGTCGAGCGGATCTATGTACCAGGTGGCCTGGCCCGCGTGCCGCCCGCCGCTTTCCTCCGCCACGATGCCCAGGTCCGGCGTGCGTTCGAGCAGGATATCGATAATGGCCTGTTCCGCTTCGCGGTCCGCCTGGGAAACGAGGTCGTTGCGCTTCTTGGTGTCGATGACCAGTTCGGCGCGGTTGTGGGAATAGGCTTGTAAAATGGCTGCTGCAGCATGCGCGGCGGTTACGGCTGCATCGAGGCAGTCGCTAAGTGGAAGACGGGTGGATTGCATACAGTAAAAACCCCTGGTCGCAAGAGCGCGGTCCGCTCACAGTCACCCATACATTGTACGTGATGGTATTTGATATTTTCCTTACCGGACAAGCATGTCCAGCAACTATGAACGCCTGATTCCGGCACGCATCGCGTTCAATGAACGCGGCATTCCCGTCAGCCCGCTCTATGGCGACGCCTATCATCCGGGCTGGGGCGCGCGGGAACAGGCCTTGAAAGTATTTCTGCATGGCAACGGCCTGCCGCAGCGCTGGCGGGGGCGCAGAGTATTCACCGTATGCGAGACGGGTTTCGGCCTGGGCAACAATTTCCTGGCCTTGTGGCAGGCCTGGCGCGACGACGCCCAGCGCCCGCAGCGCCTGCATGTCGTCTCCTTCGAAGCGCATCCGCTGGAAAGGCGCGACTTGCAGCGCTTGCTGGCATCCTCGGACGCGTCCATGGCCGCGTTGGCGCAACAGCTGATACAGGCCTGGCCGCCCCTGCTGCCGGGATTGCACCGGCTGGAATTCGAAGGAGGGCGCGTGACGCTGACCCTGGCGTTCGGCGCCGCCGGACGGCTGTCGAAACAGCTGGATGCGCAGGTCGACGCCTATTTCCTGGATGGATTCGCGCCGCGCGTGAATCCGGAAATGTGGACGCCGTCTCTGTTCGGCCAGTTGGTGCGCATGGCGAACCGGGACGCCACCGCCGCCACCTGGTGCTGCGCGGGCGCGATGCGGCGCGCTCTGCAGGATGCGGGTTTCCTGGTGTCCAAGCGCCCGGGCCATGGCGGCAAGCGGGAAATGACGGTCGCCGTGCTCAGGCCGGGCCTGGGCCGGGCGGCCGCGGCGCGCCCGGCCGGCGCATCCGTGCTGGTCGTCGGCGGCGGCCTGGCGGGCGCGGGCGCCGCCCAGGCGCTGTCATTGCGGGGCCATGAGGTCACGGTGGTGGACCCGGTTTTCGAGCAAGGCCTGGGCGCCAGCCATCGGGGGCATATCGCCGCCGCCTTGAGTCCCGTCATCAGCAGCGATGACGATATACGGGCCCGGCTGAGCCGCGCCGGGGTGGCCCGGGCGCTGCATCGCTGGCAAGGCTTGCCCGAAGCGGGGCGCCCATGGCGCTGCGGCACGCTGGAGGTCGCCCGCGGCGCGGAAGCGCTGTCGCGCCGCAAGGCGCTGGATGCGCTCGGTTTCCCCGCGGAGTGGGTGCGCTGGCTGGATGCCTCCGAAGTCCGCGAGCGGACCGGCCTGTGCATAGCCGCGGGCGGCTTGTGGTTTGCCGACGGCCAGCGGGCGCAGCCCCAGGCCTTGCTCGAAAGCCTGCTGAGCCTGCCCGGCATATCGTGCCGGACGGGCGCCGTGGCGCGGCTGGCGGGCGGCGATGGCGGCGTCTGGCGCGCGCTGGATGCCGCCGGCCGGGAATTGGCCCGCGCCGAACATGTGGTGCTGGCCAATGCCCACGGGGCGGCGCCGCTGCTGAATGCCGTCGCTCGAGCGCCGCGGCTGCCCAAACTGGCTGGGCTCTACCGGATGGCGGGCGAAGTCGGCTACTTTCAAGGGGGAGAAGGCCGGCATGCGCGGGCCGTGCTGGCGGGCGACGGATATTGGCTGCCCCCGGTGGAGGGGATATGCGTGGCCGGGAGCACCTACGACATGGACGCCGACCGATCCGAAGTCAGCCCTGCCGGACGGGAGGCCGTGGCGCGCAAGGCGAGCGCCCTGCTGGGCCTGCGGCCCGATGAACTGGGCGATCGGCCCCACGCATTGGCCGGTTGGGCCGGGTGGCGCGCGGCGGTTGCCGATCGTCTTCCGGTGATTGGGCCTCTTGACGGCGTTCCGGGTTTATGGCTTGCTTGCGCCTATGGGTCGCGAGGCCTGAGCTGGTCCGCCCTGGCGGGCGATATCATTGCCGCCCGCATAAACGGCGAGCCTGTACCGCTGGAGCGCGAATTGCTGCGCAAAATCGCTCCCCGCTAGGGCGGAAGGCGGCCTCGAAAATGAGCACGAACCGAAATGATTTTATTTTATAACGTAAATCCGTCAAAATAATGGCTTTTGAACGCTTTTTGGGCGCGAGCCCCGAGGATTGCGCTGTGCCGCCCGAGTCCGACCTTGATCACATGACGCAACTTGATACGCTAGAGTTCCTGACTTCGAAGCCCACTTGCGTGGAATTCGAGTTTGCCGAAACCGGGTTGCGGGCTCATGTCCAGCCGCACGCGCCCGGCGTTTACCGCTTGCGCTGCGGTCCGGCCGAAGCGCTGCAGGCCGACAAGCCCGGCGCGCGCGCCAAGGCGCATGCCGAAATGCTGCTGGCCCGCCGGGAAGTCATCGGCGAGCTCGCGGTCAGCTCCATCGCCGCGGCGGACCGGCAAGGCTGGCGGCTGGAGCAGGGCGATGCGGTGATGGAAATTTCCCGCTCTCCCTTCCAGATCGCGCTATACCGCGGCGAGCACTGCGTCATGATCACGCGCGATGGCGCCGGGCTGGAGCGCGGACAATCCGGCGATGCCCCGGTCTGGCGCTTCGCCGTCGAACTCGACGGCGATGACGCCTTGCATGGCCTGGGCGAAACCGGCGGCGAGCTTGACCGGCGCGGCGCCAGGCTGGTCTCGGACGCGCCCGACGCGCGCGCCTTGCCGCTGCTCTGGAGCACCAAGGGCTGGGGCGTGTATTTCAATAGCCTGGCGCGTGTCGAGCACGACGTGGGCCACGGCGATCCGGATCTCTATCGCGCCTGCGTGCACGAAGCGGTGCTGGACCTCTTTCTTTTCGTTGGCGACCCCGCTGAAATCCTCAATCAATACACTGCTCTGACGGGCAGAGCCGGGCAGCCGGGCTTATGGCCCATGGGCGTATGGCTGGATCAAGCGCCCGGCCAATCCCTGGACGATACGCTGGAGGTGGTTCGGGAATTCCGGCGGCAGCAGTGGGGCCTGGATGCGGTCCGCCTGGCGGCGCCGGCGCCCGTGGGCTTCCAGGCCGACAAGGCCGCGTTCGAATGGGATGCCGTGCGCGTGGCGGACCCGCGCGATATGTTCGCCCGCTACGCCGAACAGAATGTGCAACTGGCCGCTCCCACCTTCCCCGGAGTGCTGGCCGATACTGAACTGTTCGCCGAGTGGGAAGACCGCGGCTGGCTGCTCATCGACGACGACGGCAACGCGAAGGTCTTCCCCGGCAACGACGTATCCGCCGGCCGGCCCTTCGGCTTGCTGGACCTTACCCACAAGGACGTCTACAAGCTCTGGTCCGAACGCCAGCGCGCCTTGTTCGACGAAGGCCTGGGGGCGCCCGTGTGCGACGCCCAGTTCGACATTCCCGACGGCATTACCGCGCGCGGCGGCGAATCGGGCGCCAAGCTGCGCACCATCTATCCCCTGCTCGCCAAGCAGGCCTTGTTCGATGCGGTGGCGGGGCACAAGACGCCGCAGGAAGGCGTCATATGCAGCACGGATCTCTTTCCGGCCGCGCAGCGCTATGCCTGGCAGACGGGGCCTGACGCCGGCAACGATTGGGCGGCGATGGAACGCAGCCTGCGCACGGCGCTGTCGCTGGGCGACAGCGGCCTGCCCGTCCAGACGCACAAGCTGGGCTCCGCCTCTCATCCCGCCGATGGCATGACGCCCGAGCTTTACATACGCTGGCTCGCCATGTGCGTGTTTTCCGCCAACTTCAGCTTCCAGTCGCTGCCCGCATTGCTGCCCGGCGCATTCGGCGCCGAGACCGTGGAACTGGCCAGGCACTGGCTGCAGTGGCGCTATCGCCTGATACCTTACGTATTGGGCATTATCGAAGACGCCGTCCGTACCGGCCTGCCGGTGCAGCGCTCCATGGCGCTGGCCTTCCCATCCGATCCCATCGCCCAGGTCTGGGATACGCAATATCTATTGGGCCCGGCGCTGCTGGTGGCGCCCGCGCTGCAGCCTGGCAGGGAGATTCAGGTTTACCTGCCCCAGGGCGACGCGTGGTGGGATCTGAACACTGGCTGGCGCTACGACGGGGGCACGACCTTGACGGTGGAAGCCGGCCTGGACACCCTGCCGCTCTTCGGCCGCGAAGGGCATATGCTTTGCCTCGGGCCCACCGCCCAGCATGCGGGCGAATTCAATTCGGCGCGCATCCTGGACGAAGTCTGGATGTTCGGCATGCCGGAGCACAGCCCGGTGGTCATGCGCAATAAAATCCGCGTCATGCAGATGCAAGGCTCCAGCTACATCAAAGGCCTGGAAGGTCTGCGCATACTGCCCTCCGAAGGGCTGGAGGTAAAACGGCGCGGCGCCGAAGTGCGCATATCCCGCGCGCGGTGAGCCGGCGGCATCGGGCGCCTGCCCGCAGCGGGGCGCCCATGCCCGGGATGGCGCTCCGCTTTATTTTTGCAAATCGGGAACGCGAAACGCCGGGCCGGCATCTAATGCCGTGACAACACCTTCAGCCGGACCCCGACATGCCCCTGACCCTGGTACAGACTGACGACAGCACGCGCAGCCCCGATGCGCTCCTGGCTCAACGCATTGCGCAGGGCGACCGGCGCGCGCTCGAGGCCTTGATGCGCCGCTACAACCAAAGAATGTACCGGGTCGCCCGCAGCATCTTGCGCAACGAGGCCGATGCTGAAGAGGCTGTGCAGGAAGCGTTCTACAAGGCGTACCGGTCGATAGCCGCCTTTCGCGGCGATGCAGCCCTGTCCACCTGGCTGGTGAGCATCGTCGTCAACGAATCGAAAGGGCGCCTGCGCAAGGTCAACCGGCTCGCAACCTGGCTGGAGTATTCCGGCGACTCCCCCGACGCACTGAGGCAGTCCAATATGGCCGAACACAGCTCATTTGACCCGGAACCCGCCGTGGCGGGCCGCGAGACCCTGAAACACCTGGAGGTGTGCATAGACCGCTTGCCCGATACCTACCGCGCCGTATTCATATTGCGCGCGGTGGAGGAATTGAACGTGGAAGAGACCGCGTCCTGCCTGGGCATCCCCGCGGCCACAGTCCGCAGCCGCTACTTCCGCGCCCGCAACCTGCTGCGCAAATCGCTGAAAACGGATGTCGGCCCAAAGGCGGGCGGGGTGTTTTCGTTTGCCGGAAGCCGCTGCGACCGCATCGTCGCCGGCGTCATGGCCAGGCTGGGCGCCTGATTTTCCGCCCCAGCGCAAGATTCTTCGCCTTGCGGCGGCGTCAAGCCGGCTATGCCCTATGCCTTGCGGCCGGTATCTCGGCTTAAAGGCACTTCGACCACCAGGTCGGGATCGAACGCCGCGTTTTCGATGACGCCGTCACGCATATAGCCGCGCGGGTTGCATACGACGCGGGTGTTCTTGACCCGATAATCGAAGCTGTCATGGGTGTGGCCGTGTATCCAGAGAGCGGGCCGCCCCTCCTCCATCAGATACTCGCTATTGGAAACGAAACAGGTATTCAATGGCGACGAGGCGAAGCGCGGGTGTATGCTTTTCATGGACGGCGCGTGGTGGGTGACGACGACGGTAGGGCCGTCGAAGCGCTCGGCCAGCCTGGACTGCAGCCAGCCGCGGTTGCGCCGGAACAGGGCTTCCATTTCTTCCGGCGTCAGCTTGCCGCCAGGGGTGGCTTCGGACTCGATGCGAGCGAAGTCACGTATAAAGCTCAGCGCTTCGGCAATCGCCTGCCTGCGGGCTTCGCCGGCCCCATTCAGGTTGAAGTCGGTCCATAGCGTGCTGCCCAGGAAGCGCACCCCCCGGAACGTGATTTCCTCGTTATCGAGCACATGGATTTGCGTGCCGGCTGCAAGCCGCTTCAACTCGGCCACCGTACCGCGGATATTGCCGCCATAAAATTCGTGATTGCCCGGTACATAGAGTACGGGCTTGTTCATGCCGCTGGCCCAGGCGATGGCTTCGCGGGGGCGGCTGATGTCGCCGGCGAGTACAACGATATCGGCGCCGGTATCGGGCAGTGGCAGCCCGCCTTGACCCAGATGCAGATCGGATAAGATGTTCAGTTTCATGCTGCGCTGTTTGGGCGTATGTGTTTTGGTCTGGCAGCCATGTCATTTGACAGTTTTCATGGAAAATGCCATAATCGCCGTCTTTCAGTTGGGTCGTTAGCTCAGTCGGTAGAGCACCGGACTTTTAATCCGTTGGTCGCGCGTTCGAGCCGCGCACGACCCACCAATCGCGCCTTATGAAGAAGCCAGTCTAGCATGGACTGGTTTTTTTTTTTGGCTTTATATAATGCGAGGCAGCGGTTGGTGCAAGGCCATGGCCAGCCTTGAAACCAGCATGGCCGCGTACATTATTTATAGTGCGCCTCATATGTCGTAAAACCATAAGCCGGATATAAAAACCAGCGATTGGCTATGTTAAATTCTACAGCTATTCCGCCGTCAGGCTTGGCCGCTTTTCGATAAGTCCGCGTTTTGATCCGCCTAGAAAATATCCAGAAAATTTATGCCACGCCGGGGCGCATTTCGCGCGCCCTGGACGGCGTGGACCTGCATATTGGCCAGGGCGAGATATTCGGCATCATCGGCCGGTCCGGGGCGGGCAAAAGCACCTTGATACGCATGCTCAATTTGCTGGAAAGGCCGTCCCAGGGCGAGGTGTGGGTGGGCGGGCAGAATATCACCGGGTTCAATGACGCCCAGTTGCGCGCATTCCGCCAGAGCGTAGGCATGGTGTTCCAGCACTTCAACCTGTTGCGCTCGCGCACGGTGCTGGATAATGTGTGTTTCCCCTTGAAGCTTGCGGGCATGCGCCGCGACGAGCAACTGCGGCGCGCGCACGAGATGCTGGCCCTGGTCGGGCTGACCGAGCATGCGGCTAAATATCCGCGGCAGCTTTCGGGCGGGCAGCAACAGCGTGTGGGCATTGCCCGCGCGCTGGCCAGCCGCCCCAGGCTGCTGCTGTGCGACGAAGCCACGTCGGCGCTGGACCCGGAAACCACGCAATCCATTTTGCGTCTGCTGCTGGACATCAATAAGCGCCTGGGGCTGACCATCGTCCTGATCACGCACGGCATGGACGTGATCCGCGCGGTGTGCGACCGCGTGGCCGTCATCGATGCGGGCAAGATCGTGGAGTGCGGGGCGGTGCTGGATGTCTTCCTGCATCCGCGGCATCCGGTCACCCAGTCCTTGCTGTCGGAAAGCGGGATGGACGCCGAAGGCTGGCGGGAAATGGCCCAGGGCATACAGGGCCGGCTGTTGCGCCTGAGCTTTCGCGGCGACGCGACCGTGCAGCCCATGCTCAGCCGGGCCAGCCGCGAGTTAGGCGTGGACCTGAGCATTCTGCAGGGTTCGGTCAGCCGCATCAAGGATACGCCTTACGGCCAGTTGGTGGTGTCGGTTCATGGGGATGCGGCCGGGCAGGCCAGGGTGGTCGAGCTGCTTGCCGCGGAAGGCGTGGAGTGCGAGGAGCTGCAGCCATGATATTCGGCAATATAGATTGGCCGCTGATCGGCGAGGCGACCATAGACACCTTGCTGATGACGGGTTTTTCCCTGTTCTTCACGGTGCTTATAGGCTTGCCGCTGGGGGTGATCCTGTTCCTGACCAGCAGGCACCAGATGCTGGACAATGCGCCGGTGTACCAGGTGTTGTCCTTCATCGTGAACGTGTTGCGTTCCGTGCCTTTCCTGATCCTGCTTATCGTGATGATCCCCATGACACGGGTGCTCGCGGGCACCTCGCTGGGCGTGCAGGGCGCCATCCCGCCGCTGGTCGCCAGCGCCGCGCCGTTTTTCGCCCGCCTGGTCGAAAATGTGTTGCGCGAGCTCGACCCGGGCGTGTCCGAGGCCTGCCGGGCGATGGGCGCGAACTCGCGCCAGACCGTGTTGATGGCCCTGATCCCGGAGGCGACTACAGGCATCGTGGCGGCCGTCATCGTCACCGCCATCGCTCTGGTGGGGTATTCTGCCATGTCGGGCGTCATCGGCGGGGGCGGCCTGGGCGATCTCGCCCTGCGCTTCGGATATCAGCGTTACCAGACGGACGTCATGATCGTGACGGTCGTCATTCTTGTCGTAATGGTTCAGTTGTTGCAGGTATTCGGCGACAGGCTGGTCGCCAGGCTGAACCGGAAATAGCACTACCAGGAGTTTCCTATGTTCTTGAAAAAAATCGCGCCGGCGCTGGCGCTGTCGGTCGCCGCTGTATTTGCCGCTACGGCGGCTCACGCCGAAAAGCTGAGCGTGGCCGCCACGCCCGTCCCGCATGCCGAGCTGCTGGAATTCGTCAAGCCCACGCTGGCCAAGCAAGGCGTGGAACTCGATATCAAAGTGTTCACCGATTATGTGCAGCCCAATCAGCAAGTGGCCGATGGGCAGATCGATGTCAACTTCTTCCAGCATCTGCCTTACCTGGATTCCTTCAACAAGGAGCACAAGACCAAGCTGGTCGCCGTGGGCCAGGTCCACGTCGAGCCTTTCGGCGCTTATTCGTCCAAGATCAAGGACATCAAGGATTTGAAGGACGGCGCACAGGTCGCCTTGCCCAATGACCCTTCGAACGGCGCGCGGGCCTTGCTGCTGCTGCAGAAACAGGGTTTGATCAAGCTTAAGGATCCCGGCAATATTCTGGCCACGTCGCGCGATATCGTCGAGAACCCCAAGAAGCTGAAATTCCGCGAACTGGAGGCGGCCACTTTGCCGCGGGTGCTGCCCGACGTCGATGTGGCGCTGATCAACACCAACTACGCCCTCGAGGCGGGTTTGAATCCCGTCAAGGACGCCTTGTTCATCGAGGGCTCGGATTCGCCGTATGCGAATATTGTCGTGACGACGGAAGCCAAGCGTAAGGATCCGGGAATCAAGAAGCTGGTCCAGGCGCTGAACAGCGCCGAGGTCAAGCAGTTCATCAACGATAAATACAAAGGCGCGATCGTCCCCGCGTTCTAAGCAGATCGTTGCAAAGCTTCCCGCCATACGGCGGCCGGAAAAAGCGGCTTCGTGCCGCTTTTTTTGAGTTACCATAAGATTTCAGTACGCCGTCCGGGTGCTTGCGATCGCGTATTTCCTGCTCTGCAAGGATGAACCGTAAAGGAGTAACAACATGTTGAAGAATAAATTCAAGATCATGCTGGCCGGCCTGGCGTTTGCGATGGCATTGCCCACGGCAAATACGCTGGCGCAGAACAAGGAATTGGTGGTGGCCACCGATACCGCCTTCGTGCCTTTTGAATTCAAGCAGGGCGGCAAGTACACCGGCTTCGACATCGAGCTCTGGGAAGCCATCGCCAAACAGGCCGGCCTGAAATACAGCCTGCGCCCCATGGACTTCAACGGGATCATTCCAGGGCTGCAGACGCGCAATATCGACGTCGCGCTGGCGGGCATCACCATCCGCGACGACCGCAAGAAGGTCATCGATTTTTCCGACCCGTACTATGAAAGCGGCCTGGCCATCCTGGTCGGCAACGACAACAACTCCATCAAGACCGCCAAGGACCTGGAAGGCAAGACGGTTGCCGTCAAAATAGGCACGGCGACCGTGGACTATCTGAAAGCCAACGTACCCAACGCCAAGCTCAAGCTCTTCCCCAATATCGACAACGCTTTCCTGGAGCTGGCCACGGGCCGCGTGGACGCCGTGGTCCATGACACGCCCAATCTGCAATATTTTGCCAAGACGGCCGGGCAGGGCCGCGTCAAGGTCGTGGGCTCGCTGAAAAGCGGCGACTTCTACGGCATTGCCTTTCCCAAAGGCAGCGACCTGGTTCCGGTCGTGAACAAGGCGCTCAAGACCTTGCAGGACAATGGCCAGTACGACGCCATCTACACCAAGTGGTTCGGCCAGAAGGTTCAATAGAACCTTTACGGCTCGGCGCGGCGATCACAGATGTTCATCACTGGATCGCCGTTTTCATTTCTGACGCGTCCGTTTGCATGCAGGCGGGCGGCCGTCTTCTCTTTTCGAGGCGATCAACGTGACGTTTGAATGGTCAGTCATTTGGGATGCATTGCCCAGCCTGATGGAAGGCGCAAAGATGACGATACGAATCACCTTGCTCGGTTTGATCGGCGGCACGCTGCTGGGCTTTCTGACCGGCGTCATCACCACCTATGTGAAAGTGCTGGTCACCTGGAAAACGACGGCCATCGCTGTCGCCACGCTGGCGGCGCTGTACATTCTGCTGCGCCTGGCTTCCTGGTTCGGCGACAGCTTCCTGCCTGGAGTGCCCGACTGGGCATGGACGGTATTGAAGCTTGCCATCGTGCTGGCGTTGGCGCTGCGGTTCGCCTCGCGCGTGCCCGTGGCGCTATCCTTCCTGGCCCAGGTCTACATACTGGTGATACGCGGCACGCCTATCGTCGTCCAGGTCATGTTCATCTATTTCGCTTTGCCGCTGATCGTCGGTTGGCGCATCGACGCCGTATGGGCCGCCATATTCACGCTGGTCATCAACTCCGGCGCCTACATCGCCGAAATCGTGCGCGGCGCCTTGCTGTCGGTGCCCAAGGGGCTGAAAGAAGCGGGGCAGGCGATGGGGCTGCCCTTCTACAAGATATTGGCCTATATCATCGGGCCCGTGGCGCTGCGCCGCATGATACCGGCCATGGGCAACCAGTGCATCATCAGCCTCAAGGATTCTTCCCTGTTCATCGTGATCGGGGTGGCCGAACTGACCCGGCAGGGCCAGGAAATCATCGCCGGCAACTTCCGCTCGGTGGAGATATGGGCCGCGGTCGCGGTGATCTATCTCATTCTTACGGGCTTCATCGCGCTGGTGCTGAAATTCGTTGAACACAGGACTCAAATCGTATGAGTATCGTCGAATTCAAGAATGTCGTGAAACGGTTCGGCGCCAGCACGGTGCTCGACGGCATCGATCTGTCCATAGAAAAGGGCGAGGTGGTCGTGGTCGTGGGCCCGTCGGGGTCCGGAAAGTCCACCTTCCTGCGCTGCATCAATGTGTTGGAAACCATCGAAGGCGGCGACATCATCGTTAACGGCTTGAGCGTGCGCGGCAGCGGCGCGCAAGTGCGCGAGCTGCGGCGCGAGGCCGGCATGGTGTTCCAGCAATTCAATCTGTTCCCGCAGCTTACGGCGCTGGAAAACGTCATGTTCGGCCCCATCCATACCCGCGGGGCCAGCCGCGCCCAGGCGCGCGAGCAGGCGGAAGCCCTGCTGCGCAAGGTCGGGCTGGGCGAGAAAATGAACAACTACCCGGGGCAGTTGTCGGGTGGCCAGCAGCAGCGGGTGGCGATCGCCCGCGCACTGGCGATCAAGCCGGCGCTGATGCTGTTCGATGAGCCCACGTCGGCCCTGGACCCGGAACTGCGCCACGAAGTGCTGAAAGTCATGCAGGACGTGGCGGAAGGCGGCATGACCATGGTGGTGGTCACGCACGAGATGGAATTCGCCCGCAAAGTGGGTACCCGCCTGATTTTCATCGACCAGGGCAAAATAGCCGAAGACGGCCCGCCGGAAGAACTGCTTTCCAACCCGCCCAGCCAGCGCCTGCGAGACTTCCTGCAGCACGTGTCCTGATGGACGCTAGCGCGACACCCGTAGGGTGCGCGTCGCCACTACTTTGTCCGAACCCTGGCGCGTGATCTTGACTGTGATCTGGCGGGCTGTGAAGCCTTCGGGCAAGGCCTGTTCGCCGCTGAGGTGGGTGTAGCGCCGCAGTTCCACGCTGAAAGGCTCCAGGTCGATGTTGGCGTTCTTGCCGTTCGCGTACCGGCCGGCGGCGACCAGCGTGACTTCGCCTTTGAAGTTATCCGTCTTGCCTTCGTCCTGCATGATGAGCAGTTCGTAGCTCAGCCGGCCGGGCTGGCTCTTGAACGATGCGGCGCGTATGCCGGGGGAGGTGCCGCGCGGGTCTTCGGGCATGGCCGCGGCGAACAGCGCGAGATCCCGGGTCAGTTTTTCTACCTGCGCCCTGGCCTCGTTCAGTTCCAGTTCCTGCGCTTGCAGGCCGGCGCGCGCTTCGGTCAGTTCGCGCGCCTGCTGGCTGACTTGGGACTGCAGGCGTTGTTTGTCGATGTTGGCGCTGTTCAGATCGTAGTGCAGCTGCTCGGACTGCTCGACGGTAAGCCGCACGGGGCCGTAGCTTTTCTGCAGAAAGAGCAGGCCGCCCGAGCCCAGCACTACGCCTGTCAGCATCAAGACCAGCCACCTGGGTATGCGCCGCGGCCGGCGGCTGGAACCGTAGGCTGTCGGCTTGAATACATGGCGCTTGGAAGAACCGAACATGGGCAAAGATCCTGTATTGCGGGAGCGGCGGCCGCAGCATGAGGCCGTCGTCGAAAAACTTTAAAGCATAGACTGTATTGGCGACCGAAGACAGCGATGGCAGGCCTTGGTTGCGTTTTGGTAAAACTTGAAACAGCTTGCCGCTGCGTGCGTCCTGCCGTGCACCGCAGGACTTTTGACGAGCCGGGAAGGCATACAGCGCACAAGTTTAACGTGGCGCGCCGCCGGCTGCCAACCGGCCGCCGCCTTTACCTGCCGCGTGCCGCCTTCAGCCGGCGCGCAGTCGCGCGTCCAGGGCGGACAGGCGGTCCGGCGTGCCCACATCCACCCATATCCCTTCATGCCGCGCCCCGCATACCTTGCCGTCCCGCATGGCCTGGCGCAGCAGCGGCGCAAGCGGGGCTTTGCGGCCGGGCGGCAGGCCCTGGAACAGGTCCGGATGATAGATGCCTATGCCCGAGAAGGTGAGGGTGCTTGCGGCGGCCACTCCGTCGACGGGTGCGCTGGCGGCGCCCGCTGGCGGAGTGGCGTTCTTGTGAAGAACTTCCGCCTGTGGCTCGAGCTCATGCACCATGCCTTGGCCGTCCAGGCGGAAGTCGCCGCCCGGATGCTGCGGCGGGTTGTCGACCAGCAATAGCCAGGCGAGCCTGCGCGCGGATTGCATGGCGGCTGCGATGGCGGGCGCTTGCGCCGGATCCCAATCGCACCAGACATCGCCATTGACCACCAGAAAAGGCCGCCCCTGAAAGAAATCCAGCGTCCGGACTATGCCGCCCGCGGTTTCCAGCGCTTCGGTTTCGGCGGAGTAGCGGATGTCGGCGCCGTAGCGCCGGCCGTCTCCAAGGGCCTGGACGATCTGTTCCCCGAGCCAGGCATGGTTGATGACCAGTTGCCCGATGCCCGCGGCCGCCAGGCGCTGGATATGCCAGACGATCAGCGGCTTGCCTCCGGCCTGCAGCAAGGGCTTGGGCGTGGTGTCGGTCAGCGGGCGCATGCGTTCGCCGCGGCCGGCGGCCAGGATCATGGCGCGCATCAAAACGTGTATCCGACGCTGACCTGGCGGTTTTCCAGCTTGTCCAGCAGACGCAGCAGGGGGCGGAAAACGCCGTAGCGGTTGGCCACCTGGCGCACATAGGCGTTCACCCTGGGCATGTGGTCCAGATAGTGATGCTTGCCGTCGCGGTGCGACAGCCGCGCGAATACGCCCAGAATGCGCAAGTTGCGCTGCAGGCTCATCCATTCATAAGCCCGATGGAAGTCGGCGAAGTCGGCGGCGACGGGCAGGCCGGTGGCCTTGGCGGCTTCCCAGTACCGTATGGCCCAATCCAGCTGCTGCGGTTCTTCCCACGTCGTGCGGGCGTCCATGACCAGCGAGGCGATGTCGTAAGTGATCGGGCCGAAGAGCGCGTCCTGGTAGTCGATGACGCCGGGGTTCATGTCCTGTTCGCCCACCATGAGATTGGGCGAATGATAGTCCCTGTGCACCAGCACCGACGGCTGTTTGATGTTGTCGGCGACCAGCAGCGAGAAGGCGGCGTCCAGCGTGGCCAGGTCGTCCGCCGAAAGCTTCGCCCCGCAGTGCCGCTGCGCATACCATTCGGGAAAGACGGACAGTTCCTGCGTCAGCCTGGCGGCGTCATAGGCGGGCAGGCCGTCCACCGGCGCGTGCTGCAAGCGCACCAGCGCGCCCAGGGCCTCGCGGTACAGGGTCTGCAGACGAGTGTCGTCCAGGCCGGCCTGCACCGCTTGATAATAGGTCTGCTCGCCCAGGTCGGACATCAGCAGGAAGCCCTGGTCCAGGTTCTCGGCCAGTATGGTGGGCACATTCAGGCCGGCCTGGCGCAGCAGGCCGCCCACATGCAGGAAGGGGCCGCAATCTTCCTGCGCGGGCGGGGCGTCCATGACAATGACGGTGCCGGCGCCGGATTGCAGGCGATAATAGCGGCGGAAGCTGGCGTCGCTGGATGCGGGCCGCAAGGTGTCGATGTCGAGGCGGCATGTGCCGGCCAGGCTGTGCAGCCAGGCCTTGAGCAGGTTCAGGCGGGCTTCTGCGCTGGTATTCAAATTCTGTTCCATGTTTGCGTGCTTGGTTTGCGGGGCGCCGGCAGGCCGGCCGCGGCAGGCTGCCCGCGGCGCGTTGCCCGAGGCGGGCGGCCCATACTGCCTTGGGCTGGTCTATTCTCTATAATACCGGGTCGCCCGCCGGTCAGGCTTGGGTTACTGTGCCAAAATATAGTCTGTTTTCAGGAGACGGGATTCTCGTGCGTTCGCTTTGGTGGGCAATTTTATTCGCTATCGGCAGCGTAGCGGCGGCGCAGGCGCAACAGCCTGCCGCGGACGCTTCCGCGCGTCCCGCCCTTGACGGCCTGCGGATCGCCCCCAGCCTGCAAGTACACACCAATGTGGACGACAATGAAATGTCGGCGTTCATGGTGGCGGACAAAATGGAAACCGACGAAGACGGCAAGGTCATTCTGACCGGCTCGGCCGAGGTGCGCCGCATCGACTCCGTCGTCAAGGGCGATTACATCGACTACCAGCGTTCCACGGGCCAGGTGCGCGTGCGGGGAAACGGGCTGATCATGCGCGACGCCAGCATCGTGCGCGGGCCATCGCTGGATTACAACATCAACAGCGAAACCGGCGAAGTCAACGATCCCAACTTCTGGCTGGGCGCAAGCGGCGGTTCCGGCACGGCCACCAAGGCGGACATCTTCAGCAAGAATCGCATGCGGCTGTCCAAGGTCACGTATGCAGGCTGCCCCTGCCCCGAGCCGTCCTGGTATATCAAGTCGCCGCGCGTCGATCTGCATTTCGACGAAAACGAAGGCATTGCGCGCCACGGCGTGCTGTACTTCAAGGATGTGCCCATCCTGTATTCTCCCTACCTGAGCTTTCCCATAAGGAAGGAGCGCAAGTCGGGCTTTTTGATGCCGACCTACGGCACCTCCAGCAAGGGCGGCATGGAATTGACGCTGCCTTATTATTTCAATCTCGCGCCCAATTACGACGCCACGCTGATTCCACGCTACATGGCCAAGCGCGGCCTGCAGATGGGCGCTGAATTCCGCTATCTCGGGTCCGGGTATAACGGCACGCTCTATGGCACCTATCTGCCCAACGACAAGCTGGCCGACCGCGACCGCTGGTACTACGCCTGGCAGCATGCGCACAGCCTGGGCGGCGGGGTGACGGCCTCGTTCGATATCCGCCGCGCGTCCGATGGCGATTACTTCCGGGATTTCTCTTCTTTCGGGCTGAACGAGGCGACCTATAGCTACCTGCCCAGCAATGCGGGCCTGAGCTGGAGCGGCTACAAGTATTTCAGCGCTTCGCTGTACGCCTACACCTACCAGACCTTGCAGGATAAAACCGGCCCTTATCTGCTGCCCCAGTACGACAAGCTGCCCGAGCTCTATGTGCGCGGCGCGCGCTACAACTGGGGCGGTTTCGATGTGCAGTCGGACAACTATGCGACGCGCTTCGTGATGCCCAAATTCAAGTACGGCACCCACGCCTATCCAGGTCCGGTGGGCATGGACCCATACCAGTCGTACGACGGCACGCGTTTCAGTTCCTATACATCCGTGGCCTACCCCATCGTCCAGGCCGGCTGGTATGTCACCCCCAAGATGGGCCTGCACATGAGCCAGTACAGCATGGACTGGCACGGTTTTTCCTCGCCTTTCGTGCGGGCGACCGGGCCGCAGCCCAAGGCCCAGTCGCGCGTGGTGCCCATCATGTCGGTCGATGCCGGCATGACTTTCGAGCGCCAGGCCAGCCTGTTCGGCAATGACGCCATCCAGACCCTGGAGCCGCGCATCTACTATCTGCGCGTGCCTTACCGCGATCAGACGCAGCTGCCCATATTCGATACCTACTACGCCGATTTCAACTTCGCCCAGGCCTTCGACGAAAATATCTTCACCGGCGGCTGGGACCGCATCGCCGACGCCGACCAGCTTACGATAGGGCTGACTTCCCGCTGGCTGGACGCGGACACCGGCTTCGAACGCCTGTCGCTGCAGGCGGCGCAGCGCCTCTATTTCCGCGACCAGCAAGTCACCTTGTACCCTTGGGAACAGGGCCGCACCAAGACCAAGTCCGATTACCTGGTGGGCGCGTCCGCCGCGCTGACGGACAAGTTCACCGTGCGTTTCGATGCGCAATACAACCCCGAATCCAAGGACCGGAACCGCATGACGGCCGGCTTCCGCTGGGAACCGAAGCGCCTGGCGACCTTGTCGGCCTCGTACCGCTATAAGCGCGACCCGGCCCAGGTGGCCGATCCGCGCATCATCGACAACCCGCTGTATGTCGACAACAGCAAGGAACAGGTGTCGGTGGCGGGGCAGTGGCCCATCACCAGCAAGGTATACGCGCTGGGGCGCTATGATTACTCCTTGCAGGAAAAACGTTCGACGCAATCGATTTTCGGTCTTGAATACAAGGGCGATTGCTGCTGGACGGCAAGGGTGGTGATGCAGCGCTATGCCATTTCCAAGGAAGACGTCAATACCGCCATGTTCTTCCAGCTCGAACTGTCCGGACTGGGCGCCATCGGTTCCGATCCCATGCGGCTCTTGCGCGAACGGATCGCCGGCTATGAGTCCGTGACTCCACCTATACCCGAAAAAACCACCTTCGAGAGGTATGAATAATGCGTAGTCTGCACGCCAAGCGCTTGTGGGCGTTCCTGTTGATTTCAGCGATGGGCGCGCTGTCGGCGGGCACGGCGATGGCGGCGCGCGCCGCCAAGCCGAATGAACCGGCCCAAGCGCAGTCTTCACAACAATTCGTCGACGGTATCGCGGCGATCGTGAACAAGCAGGTCATCACCCTGCAGCAGGTCAATGTCCAGGCGCAGGAGGCCCGCGAACAGCTCACGCGCCAGCGCATACCCGTGCCCGATTACGGCGTGCTCCAGAAACAAGTCCTGCAACGCATGATCACCGAGGAGCTGGCGCGGCAAGAGGCCGACCGGCTGGGCATACGGGTGACCGATGCCCAGGCCGAGCATGCGCTGCAGACCATTGCGCAGCGCAATCGCCTCAGCGTTCCCCAGTTGCGCCAGGAAGTGGAGAAGACCGGCGTCAAATGGGATGCCTATCTGAAGAATCTGCGCCAGGAGGTGCGGATGGATTTGCTGCGGCAGCGCACTGTGGACAGCACCATCCATATTTCCGATGCCGAGATCGATGCCTTCCTGAAGAGCCAGGGCCAGCAGATCGCCGCGGGGCCGCAGCCCGGGCAGGCCCAGCCGCCGGCCCCCGCGGGCCCGGCCGAGCAGGCGGGGCCGGCCGTCCTCGGCCTGGCGCAGATACTGGTGGCGGTGCCGGAAGGGGCGTCCACTGCCCGCGTGCAGGAATTGCGCAAGAAGGCCGAGGGGCTGCTGGCCAAGGTCCGCGGCGGCGCGGACTTTGCCGGGGTGGCCGCCGCGTCGTCCGATGGCCCGCAAGCGCTGGACGGCGGCGACATGGGCGTGCGCCCGATCGAAGGCTGGCCCGAGCTGTTCATCAATGCGACCAAGGGCCTGCAGGCGGGGCAGATCAGCGGTATCCTGCAAAGCGGCAATGGCTTTCACATCCTCAAGGTGACCACGCGCGGCCCGACTGGCCGGCAGCGGGCCGCCGCGCCCCAGCCGCCCTCCGCAGCGCCGCAACTGCCGGTGCAGCAGGGGCCCATGATGGTGACGCAGACGCACGCGCGCCACATCCTGATCAAGACCACCAAGGTGATGTCCGATGACAAGGCGCGCGCGCGTCTCGAACAGTTGCGCCAGAGGATCATCAACGGCGAAAGCTTCGAAGATCTCGCCAAGCGCAATTCCGAAGATGCGACCGCGCCGCAGGGCGGCGACCTGGGCTGGCTGACGCCGGGGGAAACCGTGCCCGCATTCGAGCAGGCCATGAACGCGCTGGAACCCAATCAGATCAGCGAGCCCGTCAAGTCGCAGTTCGGCTGGCACCTGATCCAGGTATTGGAGCGCCGCAGCAAGAACATGGAGAACGAGTTCAAGCGCATGCAGGCGCGCCAAATACTGTTCGAGCGCCGCGTGGAGCCGGCATTCGAAGACTGGCTCAACCAGTTGCGCGGCCAGGCCTATATCGACAACCGCCTCGATCCCCAGTCGAACCGCAATCGCCGCTAGGGCCTGATCCTCATGGCGCATCAGGCCCGCAAGCGGTTCGGCCAGCATTTCCTCGTCGACGAGGGGACGATAGACGCCATCGTGCGCAGCATAGCGCCCTGGCCCGGGGATGCCATGGTGGAGATCGGCCCCGGCCTTTCCGCCTTGACGGGGCCTTTGCTGCGCACGCTGCGACACCTGACCGTCGTGGAAATAGACAGAGATCTGGCGGCGCGCCTGCGCCGCGACTATCCCGCCGAGCGGCTGTCCGTGATCGAGGGCGACGCACTGAAGGTGGATTTCGCCGCGCTCGGCGCGGGATTGCGCATCGTCGGAAACCTGCCCTACAACATTTCCAGCCCTTTGTTGTTCCATTTGATGGCCAGCGCCGACCGGGTGGCTGATCAGCATTTCATGCTGCAGCGCGAAGTCATAGACCGCATGGTGGCTTCGCCTTCCTCGAGCGACTACGGGCGGCTGTCCGTGATGCTGCAATCCCGCTATCGCATGGACAAGCTTTTCGATGTCGCGCCCGAAGCTTTCGATCCGCCGCCCCGCGTCGTATCGGCGGTGGTGCGCATGGTGCCGCTGCCGGAAAGCCGGCCGCGGCCCAAGAGCGAACGGGCGTTCGAGCTCGTCGTGGCGCGCGCCTTCGCGCAGCGCCGCAAGATGCTGCGCCGCGGCCTGGCCGATTGGGCCGGCCTGATAGACTGGGAGGGCCTGGGCATACCCGCCACGGCGCGCGCGGAAGAATTGACGGTGGCGCAATTCATCGCATTGTCGGATAGCCTGCTGGCCGCCGGGGCGCTGCCGGGCTAGGCAAACTCAGCCGAAGAACCAATAACACACGCCTATGGATGCCAGCACGCCGGCGAGGTCCGCGATCAGGGCGCAGCCCACGGCATGGCGGGCGCGCTGTATGCCGACCGCACCGAAATAGACAGCCAGCACGTAGAAGGTGGTTTCGGTGCTGCCCTGAACCGTTGCGGCCAGCAGCGCCGGGAAGCTGTCCACGCCGAAATGCTGCATGGTCTCGATCAGCATCGCCCTGGCCGCGCTGCCCGAGAAGGGCTTGACCAGCGCGGTGGGCAGGGCGTCGACGAAGCGGCCGTCCAGCCCGGCCGCCTGCACCGTCCAGCGGATGGCGTCGAGCGCCACGTCCAGCGCGCCGGAGGCGCGCAGCACGCCGATGGCGCACAGCATGGCGACCAGATAAGGCAGCAGGTTCTTGGAAATGTCGAAGCCGTCCTTGGCGCCTTCCACAAAGGATTCATAGACCGGCACGCCCTTGCGTGCGCCCGCCAGCAGGAACACCATGATGATGGTGAACAGCGTCAGGTTGCCGAGCAGCGAAGAGAAGGCGGCGATGGCGGCGGTGCTGAGCGTGGCCAACACCGCCATGAAGCCGCCCAGCGCCAGTATCATCCCTCCGAGCCAGGCGAGCACGACCGGGTCGTGCAGCCTGAGCCGCTGCATGACGGCTACAGAAAGCAGGCCGGCCAGGGAAGAGGCCGTGGTGGCCAGCAGTATGGGCAGGAAGACCAGGGTCGGATCGGCTGCGCCTTGCTGCGCCCGGTACATGAATATGGTGACGGGCAGCAGGGTCAGCGAAGACGCATTCAATACGAGAAACAGGATTTGCGCATTGCTGGCCGACTTGGGGTCGGGGTTGAGCGACTGTAATTCCCGCATGGCGCGCAAGCCTATGGGGGTCGCGGCATTGTCCAGACCCAGGCCGTTGGCGGCGAAATTCAGCGTGATCAAGCCCAGCGCCGGGTGCCCGGCCGGAACCTCGGGCATCAATCGGCGGAATAGCGGGGCCAGCACGCGGCCCAGGAATTCGATCAAGCCGGCCGCCTCGGCGATGCGCAGAAAGCCTAGCCACAGCGTCAGCGTGCCGAAGAGCAGTACCATGAGCTCCACGGAAAGCTCCGCCATGCTGAACAGGCTGGCGACGATGCGTGCGAATACCTCGGGGTCGTGCAGGACGATCCATTGGTAAAGACCCGCTACCGAGGCCACGATGAAAAAGGCTAGCCAGAGCTTGTTCAGCATAGAGGTGCCGTGCGCAGTCGTTGTTGGACAGAGCATGATTGTCGCAGACTCGCGGGCCGGCGGCACGGAGCCGGAGGTAGGGGCGGCGCCAGGCTCGGCGCGGCCGCGGGGCTTTTCGGGGATAATGCACAGTAACGATCGCAAGTCCGAGCGCAAATCCATACTCGGGAACAGACACACAAGCCACTCGCAGAGGAAGCATCATGAATTGGAGAGCCTGGCGTCGCCGCTGGTTGACCGAGCCCTTGTATCGCATGGCCCGCGAGGCCATGCCGCGGCTTTCGCCCACCGAGAGGCAGGCCATCGAAGCCGGGGACGTCTGGTGGGATGCCGAGCTGTTTTCGGGCCGGCCCGATTGGAGCTTGCTGTTGGCCACCAAGCCGATTGCGCTGCTGCCCGATGAGCAGGCCTTCCTGGACGGGCCGGTGGCGCAGGTGTGCCGCATGCTCAACGACTGGCAGATTTCCTGGCGGGATGCCGACCTGCCCCCGGAAGTATGGGACTTCCTGAAAAGCCAGGGCTTTTTCGGCATGATCATCCCCAAGGAATACGGCGGGCTGGGCTTCTCGCCCTATGCCCACTCCGAAGTCGTGCGCCAGATTTCGGTGCGCTCGGTGACGGCGGCGGTCACCGTCATGGTGCCCAACTCGCTGGGGCCCGGCGAATTGCTTTTGCAGTTCGGCACGCCTGAGCAGCGCGATTATTGGCTGCCCCGGCTGGCCCGGGGCAAAGAGATACCTTGCTTCGGGCTGACCAGCCCGGAAGCGGGTTCGGATGCCGCTTCCATGGTCGATAGCGGCGTCGTCTGCAGGCAGCTCGTGGATGGCGTCGAGACCCTGGGCATACGGCTGAACTGGCGCAAGCGCTACATCACCCTCAGCCCGGTGGCGACGGTGCTGGGCCTGGCCTTCAAGCTGTTCGACCCCGACGGGCTGATAGGCTCGAAAACCGAGGTAGGCATATCTGTGGCCCTGGTGCCCACGAATTTGCCCGGGGTCACGATCGGCCGCCGCCATCTTCCCGCCATGCAGGCCTTCCAGAACGGCCCCACCGAAGGCAAGGATGTCTTTGTGCCGCTGGATGCCCTGATAGGCGGCGTCGAGCAGGCCGGCAACGGCTGGCAGATGCTGATGAGCGCCCTGGCCGCCGGCCGCGGAATTTCGCTGCCGTCGCTGTCGGCGGCCGCCTGCACCTTTACCGCCCACACGTCGGGCGCTTATGCCCGCGTACGCACGCAGTTCGGCATACCCATAGGCAAGTTCGAGGGGGTGCAGGAAAAGCTGGGCCGGCTGGCGGCGAATGCTTATGTGATCGAAGCCGCACGCCGCTACACCTGCGCGGGGCTGGAGCAAGGCTACAAGCCCGCGGTGGTCTCGGCGATCATGAAGCTGCACGCGACCGAGCATATGCGGCAGTCGGTCAACGACGCCATGGACATCCATGCGGGCAAGGCTGTCATCGACGGCCCCAGCAATTACCTGGGTAATCTTTACCGCGCCCTGCCGGTGGCCATCACGGTCGAAGGCGCCAATATCCTGACGCGCAGCCTGATCGTCTTCGGCCAGGGCGCCATCCGCGCCCATCCGTATCTGATGCGCGAAGTGCTGGCGCTTGGGAATAGCGACCAGGCGGCGGGCGAGGACGCTTTCGATGCGGTCGTCTGGAAGCACGTGGCCCACAGCGCGCGCAACGCCCTGCGCGCCGCCGGCCTGGCCTGGACGCGGGGCCTGTATGCCGCCGTGCCGCACGCCGCCGGCGCGGCGCGGCCATATTACCGCCTGCTGGCGCGCTATTCCTCCGCCTTCGCCCTGGTGTCGGAGGCCGCCTTGCTGACATTGGGCGGCTCGCTGAAGCGCAAGGAAATGCTATCGGCGCGCCTGGGCGACATCCTGGCCGAGCTTTATCTCGGCTCCGCGGTGCTCAAGCGCTGGCACGACGAAGGCCGCCACGATTCCGACCTGCCCCTGGTCCAGCTATGCATGCAGCGCGCCTGCGCCGCCATGGAAAAACAGATGGACGAGGTGCTGGCGAACTTCCCGTCGCGGGCCGCCGCCCTGGCGCTGCGCGCCATCGTGCTGCCGCCGGGCATGCGCGCGAAAGCGCCCAGCGACAGGCTGCTTGCGGCCTGCGCGAATATTCTGCTCGAACCTTCCGAAACGCGCGATCGCCTGGTCGGGGCGGTATGGGAAGGGCACGACAGCCCCAGCGTGGAACATCTCGAACGCGCTTACGGGCTGATCATCGAAGCGCAGCCCCTGCTGGACCGCATCAGGCACGCGGGCCTGGCGGACTGGCGCGTGGCCCACGCCAAAGGCGCCATCACCGACACCCAGGCCGCGCTGCTGAAAGATGCGGAACGGTCCATCGCGCGCGTGATCGAAGTTGATGATTTCGCGCCGGGAGAATTCGCCCGGCAGCTTCGCCCGCAGGGCGCGGCCGGGCGGGACGAAGCACAAGCCGAAAGCCGGGCATAAGCCTGGAAGGCCAGGGCTGGGCCGATGCAGGCGGGCGGCGCCGTCGCCGTCTGCCGCGCTTAGTCTCCGCGGCCTTTGCGCTGTATCAGCTCGATTTTGTAGCCGTCGGGATCTTCGACGAACGCGATGACGGTCTGGCCGTGCTTCATGGGGCCGGCTTCGCGCGTAACCTTGCCGCCTCTTTCCTTGATGCGCGCACAGGCCTCGTAGGCGTCTTCGACTTCCAGGGCGATATGGCCGTAGCCATTGCCCAGGTCATAGCCGCTGGTGTCCCAGTTGTGGGTCAGCTCGATGGCGGCGCCTTCGCTTTCGTCCTGATAGCCGACGAAGGCCAGCGTGAACTTGCCGTCGGGATAGTCCTTGCGACGCAGCAGTCTCATGCCCAGTACATCGGTATAAAAAGCCAGCGAGCGGTCCAGATCGCCGACGCGCAGCATAGTGTGTAGTATACGCAAGGGAATCTCCTAGAAATTCGTTTCAGATCAGCGGCAGTGTGCCTGGATCGTGCTGCCGCAGCGCATTGCGTGAACGTTCGAAGCCGGGCAGCATGTTGCCGACTTCGCGCCAGAAGTGCTTGCTGTGATTCATTTCGCGCAGATGCGCGACTTCATGCACGATGACATAGTCGATGATGTCATGGTCGAAGTGTATCAGGCGCCAATTCAGCATGATGCTGCCGTCGCTGCTGCAAGAGCCCCAGCGCGTCGAGGCCGACGACAGCCGCCAGCGCCGTATCGTCAGTTGCTGCACTTGCAGGAAATGCTGCAGGCGCTGGCCGAACCAGGCGGCGGCCTGCTGCTGCAGCCAGGCATGGACGCTGTCGCGCACGCGGTCGCGGTCGGCGTCGGCGGGCAGCGCCAGGATTAGGGTATCGCCATCCAGGGGGAAATGGGGCGTTCCCTGGAACACGGCCGCCCGCTGGCCGCCGTTCAGCGCCAGGGCGATGCGCTTGCCCATGTAGGGCACGCTGCCGCCGTGCTGCCACAGCGTGTCGGCGGTGGCCAGTTGCTGCTGGCGGGCCTGCCTGGCGCGCAATTTCGACAGTATCCAGGGGGCTTTTTCGATGACGGCGGCGTCGATCTGGCTCAGGGGTACCCAGTTGGGGGCGGTAACCTGCAGCCCGTCGTCATTGACGGTCAGGCCTATGCTCTTGCGCCGCGAACGCCGCAGGACGAATCCTATGGCCTGCTGCGGCGCCTCGACTTCGCGCCAGCGCGCATTGGGCGCCAGGGCGGGCGGGCGCTCCATGGGCAGATGCGTGTCTTTGGCGGACGTCGCTACGTCGGCCGCCGCCGCGCTGGGCGCTGTCTCGGCGGAAACGGCGCTGGCATCCCGGGGTAACGGTTCCCGGGAAAACAATTCCAATTGCTCAGCCTTGCTGCTCATAGCGTTCGGGATTGAGCACTCGCATTTCGGACTCGATCCAGTCTTGTACTTTCCGGTTCACTTCCTCGGCGCTCAGGCCCGTGGGGTCGATGAGCGGGCCGATGGAAACGGTAACCAGGCCGGGTTTCTTGATGAAGGCTCTGCGGGGCCAGCATTCCCCCGCATTATGGGCGACCGGAATGATGGGGGTGTTGCTGCGGGTGGCCAGCAGCGCTCCGCCCATTTTATACCGCCCGGTTTTGCCGGGCGCAATACGCGTGCCTTCCGGAAAAAGTATGGGCCATCGGCCGCTTTCGATGCGCTTCTTGCCTATCCGCACCACTTGTTCGAATGCATCCCGGCCCTTGGAGCGGTCTATGGGTATCATGCGCAGCAAGGCCAGGCCCCAGCCGAAAAAGGGTATCCAGTGCAGTTCTTTCTTGTACACGTAGCATATTTCGCGCGGCATGTGGGCGGGAAAGAACATCGTTTCCCAGGCGGACTGATGCTTGGACAGCACGATGGCCGGCCCATCGGGCAGGTTTTCCTTGCCTTTCCACTGCCAGCGTATGCCCAGTATGATTCTGGCCGCCCAGATCGCCACGCGGGGCCAGCCCGCCGTCAGCTTGTAGCGCCATGTCAGGGGCAGCGGCGCCCACACCAGGCAGGCCAGGGCATACGGAATGACGGTGACGATCAAAAAAAACTGGTATAGGGTAGCGCGCAAGACCGCCATATGTGGTTCATTCCTCTGTGAGCAAGGCATCGACGACGGCCGCCAGGTCCTGGCGTGTCTGCGTGCCCGCGGGCAGCCCGCCGCTTGCGTGGGTCTTCCGCCCCTTGCCTGTCATGACCAGCCAGGGGGCGCAGCCGGCGGCGCTGGCGGCCTGCAAGTCGCGCAGGGAGTCGCCGACGGCCGGCATGCCTTTGATATCGATATCGTAGCGCCGGCTGATATCCGTGAAGAGCCCGGGCTTGGGCTTGCGGCATTCGCAGCCATCATCCGGGCCGTGGGGGCAAACGAAAATGGCGTCGATCGCGCCGCCCGCCTGGGCGACTTCGCGGCGCAGCTTGGCATGGATGGCATTGAGGGTATCCATGCTGAACAGGCCCCGGGCGATGCCGGACTGGTTGCTGGCCACCACGACCCGCCAGCCGGCCTGGGACAGGCGGGCGATGGCGTCCAGGCTGCCCGGCAGCGCTATCCATTCGTCGGGATGCTTGATGAAGGCGTCGCTGTCATAGTTGATGACGCCGTCGCGGTCGAGTATGGCGAGTTTCACTTGGCCAGCCTGGAAATATCGGCGACCTGGTTCATCAGCCCATGCAGGTCGTTCAACAGGGCCAGGCGGTTGGCCCGGATGCCCGGGTCGTCCGCCATGACCATGACGTCATCGAAAAAGGCGTCGACCGCGGCGCGGGCGCGGGCCATGGTGGCCAGGCCGGCGGTGAAATCCCCCTGCGCGAGCTGGGCCTGCGCCTGGGGACGCAATTCGCCGATGACACCGGCCAGCGCTTGCTCGGCCGGCTCGGCCAGCTTGGCGCTGTCGATGGCCGAGGGCAGATCGCCCGCCTTCTTGAGCAGGTTGGCGATGCGTTTGTTGGCGGCCGCCAGGCTTTCCGCTTCAGGGCGCTGCGCAAAGCCGGCGCAGGCCTGTATCCGCGCATGTACCTGGTGCAGTGCGGGCTCCAGGGCCAGCACCGCGTCGACGACATTGCGGTCGAAGTCGCCGTTGAGCTGGTTGCGGTAGCGCTCGTAGATGAATGCCCGCACTTCTTCGACGGCGCCCGCCGCGATCAGCCCGGGCGGGAAGGTGGAGGCGCTGTAGGCCAGCAGGCTGTCCAGGCGCAGCGCGCCGCTGTCGCTGACTTTCAGGTAGCCGCCCGCGTGCAATTGTTCGTAAGCGCTGATCACGCCCAAGGCGGCGCGCCGCAGGGCATAGGGGTCGCGTTCGCCGGTGGGAGCCAAGCCTATGCCCCAGATGCCGACCAGCGTTTCCACACGCTCGGCGATGAAGAGCACCGCGGAGGTCAGGGTGGCCGGTTCGACGGGGGCTTCCAGCCTTATGCGGTATTGGCCTTTCAGCGCCAGGACGACGTCGTCCGGCTCGCCGTCGCCCGCGGCGTAATAGGCGCCCATGATGCCTTGCAGCTCCGGGAACTCGGCCACCATGCTGGTGCCGAGGTCGGCCTTGGCCAGCAGGGCGGCGCGGTCGGCGCGCGCCGCATCCGCCCCCAATTGCCCGGCAATATGGCGGGCAATTTTGCGCACGCGTTCGACGCGGTCCAACTGGGAGCCCAGCTTGTTGTGATATACGCTGGCGGCCAGCGCGTCCACGCGTCGGGCCAGGGGTATCTTGCGGTCGGTGTCGAAAAAGAACTGGGCGTCCGCCAGGCGCGGGCGCACCACGCGCTGATTGCCTTCGATGATGTTCGCCGGATCGTCCACCTGCATATTGCTGACGATCAGGAAGCGGTAGCTGAGCTTGCCGGTGGCGGGATCGAATAGCGGGAAATACTTCTGGTTCAGGCGCATGGTCAGGATCAGGCATTCCGACGGCACGTCGAGGAAGGCCTCGTCGAACTCGCCCACGTACACGGTGGGATGCTCGACCAGCGCGGTGACCTCGTCCAGCAGCGCCTCGACCTCGGGGCCGTCGCCCAGCGTGGCGTTCAGTTCCTGCGCCCGCTGCGTCAACTGGTCCTGGATCAGCGCCCGGCGCTGGGTGAACGAGGCGATGACCTTGCCGTCGCTGAGCAGTTGTTCTTCGTAGGTGTCCGGCGTATCGATGGCCAGGGCGTCCACGGACATGAAACGGTGGCCCAGGGTGTCGCGGCCCGCCGTTAGGCCCAGCGCGCCGACGTCGATGATCCGGGCCCCCCAGAGCGCAACAAGCCTATGGGCGGGACGCACGAACTTGACGGTGGTGACGCCGTCGGCCAACTGGTAGCGCATGACCTTGGGTATGGGCAGATGTTCGATGGCGTAATCCAGCGCCGCCTGCAGGCCGTCCCGCAATGCCATGCCGGGCGCCACGCCGCGGGCATATAAATAGTCTTGCTTGCCGTCGGATTCGCGCAGCAGGTCGCCCGCCGACAAGTCTTGCAGGCCTTTGGCCGCCAGTTTTTTGGCCAGTGCGGGGCTGATCGAGCCGTCTTCGGCCAGGCCGATCTTGGCGGGCATGAGTTTTTCAGTGTAGGGCTGGTCGGGCGCCTGGTCCAGCACCGCGCTGAGCTTGACAGCCAGGCGGCGCGGCGTGGAATAGTCGGTATGCCGGCAGTCCGGTCCGAGCAAATGATGCTGGGCCAGCGTCTTGCTTATGCCCTCGGCAAAGGCCTGTCCGAGCTTTTGCAGCGCCTTCGGAGGCAGTTCTTCAGTCAGCAGTTCGATCAATAGCGGCTGGATGCGGGCGGTGGTCGTCATTATGCGGCCTCCGCGCCGATGGGTGTGGCTAGCATGGGGAATCCGAGTTTTTCGCGTGAGTCGTAGTAGGCCTGGGCCACGGCGCGCGACAGATTGCGTATGCGCCCGATGTAGGCCGCCCTTTCGGTGACGCTGATGGCGCCGCGGGCGTCCAGCAGATTGAAGGTGTGGGCCGCCTTCAATGTGGCCTCGTAAGCGGGCAAGGCCAGCGGCACGCCGATCAGCCGCTGCGCCTCGGCCTCGTAGTCATTGAAGTGGGAGAACAGCATCGTCGTCGAGGCCTGCTCGAAGTTGTATGTGGACTGCTCCACCTCGTTCTGGTGGAATACGTCGCGATACAGCACCGGCCGGCCCGCGCCTTCGGTCCAGACCAGGTCGTAGACGCTTTCCACGTCCTGCAGATACATGGCCAGCCGTTCCAGCCCATAGGTGATTTCGCCTGTGGCGGGGTTGCAATCCAGCCCGCCGACCTGCTGGAAATAGGTGAACTGCGTGACCTCCATGCCGTTCAGCCAGACTTCCCAGCCCAGCCCCCATGCGCCCAGTGTGGGATTTTCCCAGTCGTCTTCGACGAAGCGGATATCATGCTGGCCGGGGTCTATGCCCAGTGCGCCCAGGGAACCGATGTACAGGTCCAGGATCTCCGGCGGAGCCGGCTTGAGCACGACCTGGTACTGATAGTAATGCTGCAGGCGATTGGGGTTTTCGCCGTAGCGGCCGTCCTTCGGGCGCCGCGAGGGCTGCACATAGGCTGCGCGCCAGGGCTCCGGGCCTATCGAACGCAAAAACGTGGCGGTATGCGAGGTGCCCGCGCCCACTTCCATATCATAGGGTTGCAGCAGCGCGCAGCCTTGCCTGTCCCAGTATTGTTGTAGCGTTAAAATGATTTGCTGAAAAGTAAGCATGAGCGATGGCCAGTAAAGCGATGAGCCGCAAAGTTTCCGATTTTAACTGGTTCCGCGCCGGCGGGCGGGCTCACAGCGCAGTGCTACGCCAAAATACAAACCGCCGCCCGGCGCAGCGGCGACCCGAGGATACTCCATGTCTGATTTGGTCATTACAGAAATAAAAAACGGTGTACAGATCATCACCATAAATCGGCCTGCCGCCCGCAATGCCGTCAATTACGATACCGCTCAGCAGCTGGCGGCCGCGTTCGAAGCGCTGGACGGCAACGACGAGGTCGTGATCGGCATCCTGACGGGGGCGCAGGGCACGTTCTGTTCGGGCATGGACCTGAAGGCCTTCGCGGCGACCGGCCAGCGCCCCTATGCGGGCGACCGCGGCTTCGCCGGCCTGTGCGAAAAGCCGCCGCGCAAGCCGCTGATCGCCGCCATCGAGGGCTATGCGCTGGCGGGCGGCTTTGAAATGGCCCTGGCTTGCGACATGATCGTCGCCGCCAGCGACGCCCGCTTCGGCCTGCCCGAGGTCAAGCGCGGCATTGTTCCCGGCTCCGGTGGCATGTTGCGGCTGCCGGCCCGCATCCCCTATCACATCGCGATGGAAGCCGTGCTGACCGGCGAAATGTTCAGCGCCGAGCGCGCCCATGGCTATGGCCTGGTCAACCGGCTGGTCGAGCCGGGCCGGGCGCTGGAAGCGGCCATGGATCTTGCGCTGCTGGTGGCGGCCAACGGGCCCCTGGCGGTGCGCACCGCCAAGTCCATCGTGACGCAATCACGCGACTGGCGCCAGGCGGACATGTTCGATCTACAGCGCCCGCGCATCGCGCATATCTTCACCTCGGCCGATGCCAAAGAAGGCGCCACCGCCTTCGCCGAGAAACGCAAGCCCGTCTGGACGGGCAAGTAAGCCGGCTGCTCCGCAGGCCCGCCGCCGGCGGGCGCGCCGGGCTATCCGCCATTTTTCATTTCAAGTGCCAACCATGACAACCATCATCAAAGAAAGCGACCTGATCCAGTCGATTGCGGACGCCGTCCAATTCATCAGCTTCTATCATCCCGCCGATTACATCCGGCATCTGGCGCGCGCTTACGAGCGCGAGGAGAGCCCGGCCGCCAAGGACGCGATCGCCCAGATCCTGACCAATTCGCGCATGTGCGCGGAAGGGCGCAGGCCCATCTGCCAGGACACCGGCGTGGTCAATGTCTTCCTGAAAGTGGGCATGAACGTGCGCTTCGATACGCAGCGCAGCATGCAGGAAGTCTGTGACGAAGGCGTGCGGCGGGGCTACCTGAATCCGGACAACCCCTTGCGCGCCTCCATCCTGTCCGACCCGCTGTTCACCCGCAAGAACACGCGCGACAACACGCCCTGTATCGTCAGCGTCGAGCTGGTCGCCGGCGACAAGGTCGATGTGCAGGTGGCGGCGAAGGGCGGCGGTTCCGAGAACAAGTCCAAGTTCGCCATGCTCAATCCCAGCGATTCGCTGGTCGATTGGGTGCTGAAGACGGTGCCGCAGATGGGCGCGGGCTGGTGTCCGCCCGGCATGCTGGGCATAGGCGTGGGCGGCACGGCCGAAAAGGCCATGCTGATGGCCAAGCAAGCCTTGATGGAAGACATCGACATGTACGAGCTGCTGCAGCGCGGGCCGCAGAACAAGCTCGAAGAGCTGCGCATAGAGCTCTATGAAAAGGTCAACGCCTTGGGCATAGGCGCGCAGGGCCTGGGCGGCCTGACCACCGTGCTGGACGTGAAGATCAATACCTTCCCGACTCACGCCGCTTCCAAGCCGGTGGCCATGATTCCCAATTGCGCGGCGACGCGCCATGTGCATTTCGAGCTCGACGGCTCCGGGCCGGCCGAACTGACGCCGCCTCCGCTGTCCGAATGGCCGGATGTGCACTGGGCGCCGGACTATAACAAATCCCTGCAGGTGGATCTGAACACGCTGACGCGGGAACAGGTGGCAAGCTGGAAGCCCGGCCAGACCTTGCTGCTGTCCGGCAAAATGCTCACCGGCCGGGATGCCGCGCACAAGCGCATCCAGGACATGCTGGAGCGCGGCGAATCGCTGCCGGTGGATTTCACCAACCGGGTCATCTACTACGTCGGCCCGGTCGATCCGGTGCGTGACGAAGTCGTCGGCCCGGCCGGCCCCACCACGTCCACGCGCATGGACAAATTCACCGACATGATGCTGGAGAAAACCGGCCTGATCTCCATGATAGGCAAGGCCGAGCGCGGCCCGGTCGCCATCGAGGCCATACGGCGGCATGGTTCGGCCTACCTGATGGCGGTGGGCGGTTCGGCCTATCTTGTGTCCAAGGCGATACGCGGCGCCAGGGTGGTGGGATTCGAAGACCTGGGCATGGAAGCCATTTATGAATTCGATGTCAAGGACATGCCGGTGACGGTCGCGGTGGATGCGCAGGGCACGTCGGTGCACGAAACCGGGCCGCGCGAATGGAAGGCCCGCATCGCCGAGATTCCGTTGATTCCGGTGGCATAGGGCATAGCTTGCCGCTTTCCTTCGGGGCCGAACGCCCCGATGTGTTTCAACGTCGCTCCTAAGGGGGCAAGCGTTTCCTCCACCCTGGGCAGTGGCCCCCAGGGCGGCGGGCTTCCGCCCGCTTAGTCATAAGCAAAGCGGGTCTTATTGAAAAACGAATTCAAAAATCCGGCCGCCGCAGGCAAGCTACGAGTTTCGAGTCTCAACCGAAAAAATTCCGGGGCTATACATGAATACACAAGACCTAGCGGCATGGGTGGGGCGCCAGGAGCGCTGCGACGACAATATCGACATCGGGCACGTGGGCAAGATCGCCCTCAGCCTGGACGCCCCAGCGCCCGCCCCGGGCGATGCTTTGCCCTTGCTGTGGCAATGGGCCCTGTTCGTCCATGCCGTGCCTTATAAAGAGCTCGGCGCCGATGGCCACCCGCGCCGCGGCGGCTTCCTGCCGCCGGCCGATGACCGCAATCGCATGTGGGCCGGCGGCCGGGTCCGGTTCCTGCAGCCGCTGCGCGTGGCGCGCGCGGCGCAAAGGGTCTCGACCATCATGGCGGTGAACGAAAAATCCGGGCGCACCGGCAAGCTGCTGTTCGTGACCGTGCAGCATGAATATTTCCAGGACGGCGCGCTGTGCATATCGGAAGAGCAGGACATCGTCTACCGCGAACCTTCGCCGCCCAAGCTGGAAGGCACGATAGCGGCCGGACGGGCCGAATGGTCGGAACGCATAGAGACCGACCCGGTCAAGCTGTTCCGCTATTCCGCGGTCACCTTCAACGGCCACCGCATCCACTACGATCATCCCTATGCGACACAGGTCGAGGGCTATCCCGGCCTGGTGGTGCATGGCCCCTTGATCGCCACCTTGATGTGCCGGTCATTCACCAACGCGCATCCCGGCAAGCAAGTGCTTGCGTTTTCTTATCGCGGCCTGCGGCCCCTGATCTGCCCCCAGCCCTTCGACGTGGCCGGCCTCATCGAAGGCGATGGCCTGGCGCGGCTGTGGGCGGAGCAGGACGACACATTGGCCCATCAGGCGGAGCTAAAGTTCAAGCCATGAAAACAGATCGACAACCTCAATCCGGCCAGGCGGAAGCCGGCGCGAAGGCCGCTCTTCGGCCGCTGGACGGCATCACGGTCGTCAGCCTGGAGCACGCGATCGCGGCTCCTTTCTGCACGCGGCAGCTCGCCGATATGGGCGCGCGCGTCATCAAGGTCGAGCGCCCGGGCGTCGGTGATTTCGCGCGCGGCTACGACGAACGGGTGCGCGGGCTGGCTTCGCATTTCGTATGGACCAACCGGTCCAAGGAAAGCCTTACCCTGGATTTGAAGCAAGCCGGGGCGGCTTCCATACTGCAGCAATTGCTGGGACAGGCCGACGTGCTGGTGCAGAATCTGGCGCCGGGGGCGGCCGCCCGCCTGGGGCTATCCTTCGAAGCGCTGCACGAAAAACATCCGCGGCTCATCGTTTGCGATATTTCCGGCTATGGCGAAGGCGGGCCTTACCAGGATAAAAAGGCCTATGACCTGCTGATACAAAGCGAAAGCGGCTTCCTGTCGGTGACCGGCGGGCCGGACAGTCCGGCCAAGGCGGGCTGCTCGATATCCGATATCGCCGCGGGGATGTACGCCTACAGCGGCATTCTTTCGGCGCTGCTGCTGCGCGAACGCACCGGCCTGGGCAGCCGGCTGGATGTCTCCATGCTGGAGAGCATGGTGGAATGGATGGGCTTCCCCCTGTATTATGCGTTCGACGGCGCCAGCCCGCCGCCGCGCGCCGGCGCCGCGCACGCCACCATTTACCCCTACGGCCCATTTCCCGTCGGCGATGGCGGCGAAATCATGCTGGGCCTGCAGAACGAACGCGAATGGGCGGCATTCTGCGCGACGGTGCTGGAGCAGCCTGAATTGGCCCAGGACAAGCGCTTTAGTTCCAATACCCTGCGGGTAGAGAACAAGGAAGCCTTGCGCGTGCTGATCGTCACCGCCTTCGCCGCGCTGACTCGCGAGCAAGTGATTGCAAGGCTGGAGGCGGCCGCCATCGCCAACGCCAGCGTCAATACCATGCAGGATGTCTGGCGCCATCCGCAACTGGCCAGCCGCCAGCGCTGGCGGGAAGTCGACAGCCCGGCCGGCCCCTTGCCGGCTTTGCTGCCGCCCGCCAGCAGTTCGGCCTTCCAGCCGCGCATGGACAAGATACCCGGCCTGGGCGAGCATTCAACGGCGATACTTCGCAGCCTGGGTTATACCGAAGAGCAGATACAGGCTTTCAAGCAACGGGGAATCATCTGATGAATGCAACAGTCAGGACCGCCTTGTTCGTTCCCGCCACCCGGCCGGAACGGTTCGCCAAGGCGCTGGCGGCCGGGGCCGACGCGGTCATCATCGACCTGGAGGACGCGGTCGAGCAGGGCCTCAAGGCCGCGGCGCGC